>Ga0172378_10004081_pt1 | contig 13717 bp, 13 predicted proteins | sample GrowelOW332metaG_FD_119755 | JGI IMG/M metagenome (GOLD analysis project Ga0172378, IMG submission 119755) | Groundwater microbial communities from an aquifer near a municipal landfill in Southern Ontario, Canada - Pumphouse #3_1 metaG | ecosystem: Environmental > Aquatic > Deep subsurface >... | reverse complement strand
TAAAATTATTCACAACCGACACTGACTAAAAGCCATTATTACCCACAACGGACAAAACGTCAAGTACTTAAATTTTTCCCTTTTCACAGTTATTACTAACCATTACCAGTTTACTGCTTAACTGCGCAACACAATCTTTGGTTCCAACCGACAAACTGTGTGCAACTGTAATAATTAATAATATAAATGCCACTACCAATAGAACAACGCCCATATTGTACATCCAAATATTTATTTTACTTTCTTAAAATAAATAACAGAATATACACCGGCTACTAATATTGCACCACCAACTATATTGCCAAGGGTAACAGGCACTAAATTATTTATAAAGAAACTTCCCCAGCTAGCTTGTAAGGGAATTGCTCCAGCCATAGCCGTATAACGTGGATCAGTACCTGTAAATATTCCCAAGGGAACAAAAAACATGTTTGCTATACAATGCTCCATACCCATAGCGACAAAGGCCATGGTTGGAAACCACAAGGCTAAAATTTTACCGCTAATATCCTCGGCTGCCGCCGCTGCATAAACTGCCAAGCAGACTAACCAGTTACAACCCACCGCACGCCAAAAGGCCTCACCAAAACTTAGGGCACATTTACCATTAGTTATACTAACAATAGAATTCGCCCAGGGCATGGTACTCTGGCCACCTACCTTCATTACTTCAAATATTAAACCACTAGCATAGGCCATGAAATAAGCTACGAATAATGCACCAATAAAATTACCCACCCAAGAATAAATACCACTTTTACAAAGCGCAACAATTGAAATATCCTTACGGTATCTTGCCGCCGCTAGCGACATACAATTTCCCGTAAACAAATCGGCACCACAAACTATAACCAACAAAAGTCCTAGAGGAAATACCGCCGCAAAAATCAATTTTGCCATAGAACCCCATACATTTAGTGGCAAGGCTGCTGCACAACGAATGGCCAAAAAACCGCCTAAAGCAATATAGGCACCTGCCAAAAAGGTAAGACCAAAAGTAGCTGCCAAAGTTTGTTTTGTTCTGCTAATTCCACCACCAATAATAGTATCTAAAATTAAATTAGGTGTCTTTAATGTCATTATATATCCTCCAAATTAAAATGTTTGCCGGACGACCTATGATTGCTAATATTTATGTTCAGAGTTAGCTATATTAAAAACGCCTTCTTCAGTCATTATATATTACACTATTATGTCTTTCAATATATTTTTAATAAAAACGCCCTTATTCTCTAAGGAATAGGGGCGTTTTGCCAATAAAATTCTAACTATTTAACACCTATAGAACCACGTTGACAAAACAAACGTCTAAACTTATCCTTTATTTTCGCCTTAAAGCCATTTCTTTACGAGTTTTAAAAAGTCTGGCCATACTGGAAATCAATAATATTCCTAAAGCAATAGCAGTAGCATCCAAAGAAGCTTGCACCAATTTTTCCATGCCAACATTATAGGCATTAAGCATAAAATAATTCATAGCCCTATATAATGGCAAACCTGGCACCAAGGGAATAATCCCCGGAATAGAAAATACTGTTACAGGTTCTTTAAATATGCGGGCAAAAATCTCACTAATTATAGATATTACTATAGCTCCGGTAAAATTACTCAACATTGAACTATAGCCTAAAATATCCTTCATGCCAATATAAAAAGCAAACCCAATAGCGCCAACTAACCCACCTAAAATAAGTGCCCTATGTGGTGTGTTAAATAGTTTGCCAAAGGCTACAGTTGCTATAAATGCAAACAGTATAGAAATTAACATATTTCCCTCCTACGCATGCCAAATACCTAAAACAGCCGCCATGCCAATAGCTAAGCCGCCAACAAGCAACAGTGCTTCACTGACGCGAGTATTACCGCTCATTAAATCACCTGCCATATAATCCCTTAGGCCATTAGTAAAGGCTACGCCGGGTAAAAATGGCATAATAGCTCCAACTATCATTTTCTCGGTGCTATTTCCGGGAATTAATTTGTGAAAGAAAACTGCAACAGCACACAGAATTACCCCTGCCAGCGTTGTTTCCCAAAAACTACTGGGACGAAAAGGTGCAATTTCTTTTAAAACGAACATAGCCGTAGCAGCAGCAAAAAAAGCTCCTATAAATTCATAAAAGTCTCCACCAAGCACCACTGCAAAACAAGCTGCCGCCAGCCCTGAAGAAAGGGGTTCCACATAAATTGGCCTTAGTGGTCTGTCTAGCTTTTCCCGCAAAATATTCATGGTTTCTGTGTAATCATACTGCCAATCAGCAAAACTAAAAGACAATTTATTTATTTCACTAATTAAGCCTAAATCAGTCCCCCTGCGGCTAACCCGATACATACAAGTGAAATCTCCGGCAAATTCATTACTGACAATAATTACTGAGGGTGTACAAAATACAGAAACCGTAGTCATCTCTCTTAACGCACAAATACGAACTATAGTGTCTTCCACCCGGGAGGTTTCAGCACCACTGCACAACAAAATTCTGCCGGCCGTAATAGCTATTTCTAAAACCTGCTCTTTGGTCATAGCCATAATTTTCTCACAAGCCATATTGATCTCCTTTGCACATGTATAAAAATTGTACCGGATAATTTTTATTGCTACTTGCCCTGCCTAAAAATTATCTTTCACCCTTAAATATAACATTTATAGCTGTTTTGAATTTGTTGGCTCCACCCATGGAAGGATGCGGAACAGCCCTACAAGAAACACCATATTTAGTCAAAGTACTTGCGGCCTTCTGTCCTATGGCTATAACCTCTAAGCTAGGAACTAATTCCAATAATTTTTTAGCATAGACTATGCCAATATCTAATTCCGCCTTAGAAGGTGTTCTGTTAGTTAAAATCCCCGACTCTTTATAGGGATGAAAAGGAAAAATATTCCATAAAATACTCTGAAAAGGAGATATTCCCTGCTGTGCTAACTGCTGCCACATAACCGTTGCCGTGGGCTCATTAAAGCCCTCTTCTCTTTGCTTTTTATTAAGCAAAATACTGTTTTTGGGGTTACTTGTTCTTTGATAAATCCATTCACCCAAAACAACCTCAGGTGCTACTTGGGGATGAAAGCCCAGTAATATCCGTTCGCTAGTCATTGCCATGCCTGAAAAATGACCGCCTTGATACCCCAAACCCTCCGCAATAAATAAGTACTTGGCATTTTTACGTAAAGTTAAATATCTAAGCAAATTAGCGGCTCGAATAATAGGAGCCTCCGGTCCAATATCACAAAGCTCATCATAATCTGACCAAGGATTGAAAACTCCTTCTGCCTTATACTCTTGTAGTTCTTTTATAAATTCTTCCATTATTCTAAACTCTCCATTATTTGCTCCCATTTTATCATAAGTTTGGCTATGGCAGCTTTATATTCCGCATATTCTTTTGCCATTTCCGTGCTTACTTCCAGTGAAGCTTGGTTGGCGGGATCAGCAATTTTTGCTTCCAAAATTTTTAGCATAGCTTCTTGCTCGCGTATATTAAGCTCAACTTTGGGCAAAAGTTTTTCTGCTTCTCCCTGACTATAGTATTTAGTTTTTTCGCAGCTTGATACTATCTGCTGCTTTTTGTTTACCACATGTTCCGTTTGGAAGTCTGCTTTCGCGCTGGGCTGTACTATAGTGTTTTTCTGTTTTTCTCGCTGCTCAAGATAAAAATCATAATTTCCCTTGTAATCTTTCATTTTTCCTGCATCTATTTCCCAAATACGTTCTGCTACTTCATTGACAAAATACCGGTCATGACTTACCAACAGCACTGTGCCATCAAAAGTTTCTAAGGCTGCTTCTACAGCCTCCTTAGCCAAAATGTCCAAATGGTTGGTAGGTTCGTCTAGCAACAAACAATTAGCGCCATCTAAAACCAATTTCAATAACACTAACCGCGCCTTTTGCCCACCTGATAGTGTGCTTATCTCCTTAAAAACTTCTTCGCCTCTAAAAAGCATACTGCCTAAAAGACTGCGAGTCTGCTCATCTGTATAACCATATTCATTAAGAAAATTATCCATTATAGTGTCCTGAGGGTTCAACCGCTCATAACTCTGAGAAAAATATCCTATTTGCACTCTGTTACCGATTTTAGCCGTACCGTTCAAAGGTTCTATTTCCTGTAAAATAGTTTTTAACAGAGTTGTCTTTCCCGTGCCGTTAGCACCCAAAATAGCTATTTTTTCACCACGAGTTAAAACTAAGTTTATATCCCGAATCAAGATATTTTCTCCGTACCCTACATCTAATTCCTCCAAAACAATTACCTTTTCAGCTGATTCTGTAGCCTTAGGCAAGCGCAAAGCAAATTCTTCCTTGCGTGCCGGAGTATCCATACGTTCCAAACGATCTAGCTGAGATTGACGTCCCCTTGCCATTTTACTCTTAATCCCTGCTTTAAAGCGGCGGATATAATCTTCGGTTTTTACTATATATTCTTGCTGTGCTTCATAGGCAGCTTCTCTAGTTGCTATTTGTATTGCTTTTTGTGTTAAATATTTACTGTAATTTCCTTTGAAATGCAGCAAGGTTTTTGCTTCCATTTCCAGAACTTTTTCCACAACATTATCCAAAAAAAACCTATCATGACTTACTACCAGCAGACCGCCCTTAAATTCCCGCAAATATTTTTCTAACCACTCAGTCATTTTAATATCCAAATGGTTTGTGGGCTCATCCAAAATTAAAAGATCCGGAGCATTCACTAATGCTGCCGCTAACATAACTCTGGTTTTTTGGCCGCCGGAAAAATGTTCAGCACTTTTACTCCAACTATCTTCCAAAAAGCCTAATCCAATTAGAACTTTTTTTATATTGAACTCATACTGATATCCATCTAAATGCTCATATTGGGCTGATGTTCTCGCGTAATCGGCTAACACTTCCTCAAGAGCCGCCCCCGGTTTGGTTGCCGCAACTTTTGCCTCTAATTTTGCCATTTTCAACCGCAATTTTACAATATCCTTGCAAGAGCTCAACATGAAATCCCACAAGGTCCCTTTACCCATATTAGCAAAGCCCTGCTGTACATAGCCTAAACGCAGATCGCTTTCGTAGCTAATACTGCCTTCATCTACTGAATCCGGCAACAATAAACAGCGTAACAAAGTGGTTTTTCCGCTGCCATTAACACCCACCAGCCCGATTTTTTCGCCTTTGCTAATAGTAAAGCTTACATTTTTAAATATATTATGAATTCCAAAACTTTTGGCAATATTGTCAACTACTAATTGCATTACTTTCCCTCTTTCATAAAAAAGTAAGAGAGGGGTCTCCCCCTGTCTGATTTGGGTATAGCCACTCGCCCCTTACAAACATCCGGATAAACATCCCCTCTCCTATATTTAGTTGTTTATTCTAAATAGCCCTTTGGATGACTAGAATGCCATCTCCATGCAGAAGCTACAATGTCTTCAATTTTGCTCATAGTCGGCTCCCATTTTAATTCTTCCCTGATTTTAGCTGAAGATGCCAACAAAACAGCAGGATCCCCCGATCTCCTTGCTACCTCATCCACAAAAAAATCCTTGCCGGTAACCTTTTTGGCCGTATCAATAATTTCCCGTACAGAAAATCCGTGCTCGGAACCTAAATTATACACCTTACTACTACCGCCATTATACAAATGTTCAAGGGCCAGTACATGAGCCCTTGCTAAATCACACACGTGAATATAATCTCTAATGCAGGTCCCATCTGGGGTATCATAGTCGGTACCAAAAATAGATACACTGCTGTGAATACCTTGGGCTGTTTTAAGTACTAAAGGAATTAAATGACTTTCAGGATTATGATCCTCTCCAATATTCCCCTGTGGTGCCGCCCCTGCTGCATTAAAATATCTTAAAGACACATAACGCAAATCATAGGATAAGGAATAATCACTTAGCATACCTTCAACAATAAGCTTTGTTCGTCCGTAAACATTTGTAGGTGCCAATTTAGCATCTTCTGTAATAGGGGAGCTAGAAGGCTCCCCATAAACTGCCGCCGAAGAAGAAAAAATTAGCATATCCACACCTGCGCCACGCATAGCATCTATTACGCCCAAAGACCCGGCCACGTTATTATAATAATACCGTCCGGGGTTTTCCATCGATTCTCCTACTAAACTACTAGCGGCAAAATGCATAACCGCATCAACCTCATATTCACCCATAACATGTTTTAAGAAATTCATATCATGAATATCGCCTTCAACAAGTTGTACATCTTCAGATACTGCATCTATATGACCGGTTGATAAATTATCATAAACAATAGGTGTATAACCGTTTTTAACCAATTCTTGAACTACATGAGACCCAATATAGCCGGCACCACCTGTTACTAATACATTCATGCTTTCACTCTCCTATGCCTCTTCGCCGCCCATAATGTTTAATACTTCGGCAGTCTTTTCTTTTAAAAGCACTTTATCTCCACGTGTTTCTACATTTAACCTCATAACAGGTTCCGTATTGGACACACGAATATTAAACCGCCACTTATCATATTCTACACTAATACCATCCAAATAATCCAGTTTAGCATCCGCATACTTTTCTTTTATTTGTTCAAGGACTTCTCCGGTATTTTCAACCTTCCGATTAATTTCCCCGCTACAAGGAAACAAAGCCACTCTTGCTTCAACTAATTGGGCAAGAGTTTTGTTAGTCCTACTCATAAGCTCTGTAACCATAAGCCAAGGAATCATGCCGCTATCACAATAAGAAAAATCTCTGAAATAATGATGTGCAGACATTTCTCCGCCATAAAGTACGCCATTATCCCTCATGCATTCTTTAATGAAAGCATGTCCGCTTTTGCAACGTACAGGTATCCCCTTATACTTTTCAATAATCTCTTGTGTATTCCAAGTTAAGCGAGGATCAAACAGAATTTTTTCGCCTGGGCTTCTCTCCAAAAATACTTGAGCTAAAAGCCCTACTAAATAATACCCTTCAATAAAGTTCCCCTGCCCATCAAAAAAGAAACAACGATCAAAATCACCATCCCAGGCAATCCCTAAATCGGCCTTGCTTGCAAGGACCGCCTTAGACGTAACTGCTCTATTTCCCGGTAACAAAGGATTGGGCACCCCATTAGGGAAAGTACCATCCGGCTCATTATTTATTTTTACAAACTCAAAGGGTAACGCCTTTTCCATTTCGCTAATTACAGCGCCTGCACCGCCATTACCCGGATTGACAACTATTTTTAAAGGCTTTAACTGCGCAACGTCCACATACGTTAAAATATGCTTGATATATTCTGGCATAATATCATAGGTTTCCAGGGTTCCTTCCTTTATCCCGGGATATGGCATTTCCGGGACTTCCCCACCTACTACCATATTAGCAATATCCTTAAGCCCCGTATCTTCCGAAATCGGTTTTGCTCCTCTACGTACAAGCTTCATGCCATTATAATCAGCCGGATTATGACTAGCAGTAACCATAATGCCGCCATCAGTCTTTAAATACGCCGTAGCAAAATAAATCATCTCCGTGCCGCATTGCCCAATATCTATAACATTCACGCCGGCATGGCGCAGTCCGTTTGCTAATGCATTTGTTAACTCTATTCCGGTAGTTCTTATATCATGTCCTACTACAACAGATTCGGCACCCAGCATGGCTGCAAAAACACGGCCAACCTTATAAACCATCTCTGCATTAACTTCAGTAGGCACTACGCCACGAATATCATAAGCCTTAAAAGCTTTTTTACTAAACATATTATGTTCTCCTATCTGTCCTAAATACTCTAGTTGTTTAACTTCTACATCACACAAGAAAAATCCTGCCTTCAAAGTATTTAGACCGGGTTTTCTCTCTCTTGGGTACTTTATTCTTTTTTTATGGAGCTCAAAGTTTTTTCATCAGTGGCTCTGCGCCAAGCTTCCCAACCATTTTTACTGCCGCCCAGCACAAATTCTGCTGCTGTGCCAGGAGAATCAAAAGTTACATCTTCTTTAAGCACATATTTCCCTGACTTCAAAAAAATGCCCTTATTCTCACGTAATTCTTCCCGAGCTTCGCTGGCTGCTTTTGTATGAGGAGCACTCTTATCCAAGAAAATATTACTGCCGGCCTTAACCTGAAGGGTTTTATCAGCACCATAGTAATAACCATATGCCACAACTTTACCGCCAATAATAATAACAACGTCAAAATCCTGTATGATTTCCACATAATTGCTCGCATCCATAGGAAACAACCGCAAAATCTCATTAATAATCGCCTCTGTACGAATATTAATCTCAGCAAAGCCCCATTTTTTTCTTTTGAAAAAATATTCATTCATTTTAATATGACTGCTTTTATGCAATATTTCTTTTTTAACAGCAAAGGACCTATTACCCATAACCGTATTATCAACTTTGGCTGCCAGTGTCAAATTGCCAAGCCGGTTGACATAAGAACTATATTCTTCAAAGGACACATTATTTACCTCTTGCCAACCCTCGCCCTTAGTTTGCGGCATAACATGCTCAATGCTTAAACTACCTTGTTCTATAGGTACGTTGCTTTTCTGCATTTCTATCTTTTCCAAAATCCAACGTATATTTTTCAAATTATAAGCATTAGCAGTTTTTAAATAATTTCTAATGTCAGCATCATCCGGAATATAAGACGTTTTCTGCCTGGTAGAATTAATCAATACTGCTTTGCAAACCTCATAAAAATTTTTATAGCCTTGCTTTTCACACTTTTCTCTAACTTGTCGTAAATAAGTTGGGAAATACCTGCTAATATCATTGGTATCTAAATTAGTAATATAGCGTCTAATTAAATATATGTTTATAAGTTTAATAACATTACTTGCGGCTTCTGCCTTAATAGCTCCTATACGCAAGAACTCCAACACCTGCATAGTAAACGGTGCCGGCATATCAGACCTTAACACTCTGTAATTAGTAAGTTCTTCTCCCAATATATCCGCTTCATTAGAATAATATAATCTGTAGTAATGCTCCCCAAATCTTAATATATCTTGCAGCAACAAAGTCTCGTTGGTACTTTTTAATTGTTCACCCCAATATTTTTTAAACTCGCTATACACATTGCGCTTAGAAGTCAAATACATTTGCTTATTAGCAAGATACAACCGCAAAAAGCTCTCCAAATCACGGGGATTAGGTAATAAGTTTTCTAATTTGCGCCAGTAATTAGTGTATAACTTTTCCTGGGTATCGTTATCCTTATTCATTAATATGTAATTTCTGATCAAATCCGCGGCGGTTAGTTCCATGCCGGTAGAGTTAATGCTTTCGAATATCTGCTGTGGATTATCGCCGTCTTCTTCTTTAAGTAATATAGAAATAATCTGCAAGCGTTTTATGGCATTTATTATTTGGTCATAGGTAAAGCCCTTATCTATCCAAGCACCAACTTGCTCTTTGCAAAACACATAGTTTAAACTAACGTTAGAGGTTGAATTTAAGTTATCATTTCCTAACGCTATTTCTTTATAATCATCATCATCGGATACAGAAGGCTTAAGCCTCAATTTATATTTATTTTCTATTTCACTATTTTCCAAATAATTATTATTAATAGCTTTTGCCGCGGCATAATTTTTTCTTTCCTGTGCCACATGTTTAATAGCATATAAAAGGAGCATCAAGGTTGTCAGTCGTTGCTGACCATCAACAATCGAACGTTCTTGACCATTAAGTGTATCTTTAGTAATGCAATACACCAAACTACCAACGAAATGCTGGGTGTTGGGATTTTCCAAAAGGATTTCTATATCGTTAATAAGTTGTTTTACTTGGTCTTCCCGTTTCCAATTGTAATTTCTTTGATAAACCGGAATAACATATTGGGCTCCGACACTCAACCTCAAAAAGCCATCTAAAAATCCTGCGTTTTCAGCTTTCATAACAGCCCCCTCTTTCTCTGCTTTAATAAGCAAGCCACCTACCGGAAAGATTTCTCAGTCTATTTATACCTTGCTTTTACGAAACAGTAATATATCAACCTTTTTATTTGTATAAGTTATTCCCTTATTTAATTCTCTCTATTTAGGTAAACTCCTCTAATTAAGACACAAAAATGGCTTCGCTAAATTTAGCGAAGCCATTTTTTACTAAATAACTAAACTAGGTGCTGCGTATACTCTAGTTGCCAGCTCAGCGTCCAGTAAATAAAGTCCCCTAGGATCGGTACCAAACAAATCATATTTTTTAATAATATCTTCGGTACTTTTTTCCTCTTCACCCTGCTCTTTTATAAACCAATCTAAAAACTGCATTGTCCTAAAATCTTTTTCCTCATAGGCTGCCGCATAAATATTGTTTATTGAAGCAGTTATTTTTTGTTCATGTTTAAAAGCCGCTTCAGCAGGACTGCGAAAATCTTCAAAGGTCTGCTTTGACGCTTTAATATCCTGTAGAACAGGACGCTCACCGTTATTCATCAAATATTTCATGAATAACATAGCATGATCGCGTTCCTCCTGTGTCTGAATATTAAACCAATTACCAAACCCATCAAGATTTTTTTCCATATAATACCCGTGAATATCCAAATAGAAATATGCTGAATACCACTCCATATTAATCTGACTATTTAATAAAGTTACTACTTTTTTACTAAGCATTACTTTCATCTCCTTTTATATACAATATTTAAATATAAGACTTTATTAACTTGCTTAAAAACTCGGAATTTGTTTTACGCTCAAGCAGCGGTATTCCTTGTTTTAACACCATATTTTTTTCATGAAACGTGGGCTTTGCTTCCTGATAAATAATTCCAAGGGGAATTTTTTCGCCAAACTCCATGGATTTAGCAATGGCAAGCATCTTATCTTCGTAATCATAGTCTTCCTCAAGCTCATACACTCTTTTATTATACCATCCAAAAGTATTAAGCTTATTAAAACTTACACATGGTTGCAAAATATCAACTATAGCATACCCCTTGTATTCTATGGCCTTTTTCATTATTTCTATTAAATGCTCCCTATGCCCGGTAAAAGCACGTGCCACAAAGCCTGCACCCGCTGCAATTGCCAAAAGAATAGGGTTAAGAGGTTCATTAAAATTACCGTCAGTTTGCACCCCGGTTACCATACCAAGCATGGAAGTGGGTGAAGCTTGGCCTTTGGTCAAGCCATAAATTTGATTGTCATGCACAAAATGAGTAATATCAACATTACGACGCATATTATGAAGAAAATGGTTGCCACCTTCACCATAAGAATCTCCATCGCCTGTGTCAACGATAACCGTTAATTTTTCATTAGCTATCTTGGCTGCCACCGCCGCCGGAAGTGCTCTTCCGTGTAAGCCACAAAAAGCGTTGGCACTAATGTATTGAGGAGTCTTAGCTGCCTGGCCGATTCCTGCAACTACCAAAACCTGAGAAGGGTCTTTACCCATTTCTTCCATTGCCGTTTTCAAACATTCCAAAATTGCGAAATTTCCACAACCCGGACACCATGCTGTTTCGTAGGTAGAAAAAATATCCTTGCTCATTTTATTTCCTCCTTCCGGATCTGCTTGACAATTTCTTCCCCGGAAATCTGCCGTCCGTCATACTTCAAAACGCTTTTTGCGCAAGTTATGCCGGTTGTTTCACGAACAAGTGCTGCTAATTGCCCTGTTGCGTTTTGCTCAACATTTATAATGCACTTTGCTTGCCTAGCCTTTGCAAGCAATAGTTCCTGAGGCAGCGGATACACATCACCAAAAACCAAAGCGGCGTAGTGCCCTTGCTTTTCCTTATTTAGTAAGCCAATAGCTTCTTTGATTGGACCCCAGGTTGAACCCCAGCCAATTATAAGGGTTTCAAAACTATCCGAGCCAATAAATTCCGGTTCTTGCAACTCCGTATATAGGCCTTCGAGTTTTTTCATCCGTTTATCCAGCATTTTTATGCGAACTTCTGCAGATTCTGTTATATTGCCACTTTCATCATGCTCGTCGCTGTCAATGGCCACTAAATGCTTTGTTGTTCCGGGAATAAGCCTAGGCGAAATACCACTATCAGTATATCTATAACGTAAATATTCACCTTGACCGCTATATTCCATTAAAGGCTCTGTAACCTTAATTTTTGTTGGATCAAAAGGAGCTGACGTACCTGTAGCATCGCCAATATATTGATCACTTAAAAGTATAACCGGTATTTGATACTTTTCAGCTTAATCAAAAGCCCTCATGGTTTGATAGAAGGAATCTTCACAATTGCGCAAAGCAATAACCATTCTCGGAAATTCTCCCTGGGAAGCAGAAATTACGAACTTCAAATCGCTTTGTTCTGTACGGGTAGGCAAGCCTGTTACCGGACCGGGGCGCTGCACGTCAATTACCACAAGTGGTATTTCCGCCATACCCGAAAGCCCCAAAGCCTCTACCATCAGAGAAAAACCTCCGCCGGAAGTTCCTGTCATAGCTCTGGCACCGGCGTAAGAAGCGCCAATAGCCATATTAACAGCGCCGATTTCATCCTCGGCCTGTTCCACCACAATACCGGCTTCATCTGCTACCTCCGCCAAGGCCTCCATAATGCCTGTAGACGGTGACATAGGGTAAGCCGTATAGAAACGTAGCCCTGCGGCTATAGCACCTAAAGCAACGGCTTTTGTGCCGGAAATAAGCATGTGGTCACTGTACGCCCCTACCAAATGCGGAAAACGCTCTTGCACCGCATTATATCCTTCTTGCACTGCTTTAACATTGCTTTCAAGATATTGAGGTTTTACAGCCTTACCTAAAACATCCTCTACTCCATTTAAGTTTTCACCAAAAAGTTTTAAAATAACGCCCACCGCTACACTGCCGGAGGCCCTTACATTGCCTAATTCTTTGGCCATAGCATCCATGTCCAAGCTAATTACACGAGTGTCTGCAACACCTAATTTACTGTCGCAAAGAATTATACCATTTTCTTTAAGTTCAGCTTTATGCAGCTCAACCGTTTGAGCATCAAGAGCCACTATGCCATCAAGCTTATTGCTATGAGAATAAACCGGTTCATTGCCAAATCTTAGCAGCGAAAAATTGTGTCCGCCCCTAACACGTGACATGAAATCTCTCACAGTAAATACATTGTAACCTGATTTTTTAAGCAATTTTTCCAAAATAGCAACTGTTGTATCAATACCTTGACCAGCTGCACCGCCAATTAATAAATTGTACATAAGTATTTACCTCCCTGACTTATTTCAAATTTTATTAATTACGAAAATATAATAAGCAAAGACTTTGTATTTCACCTCTTATTTAAACAATATACCCTAATTTTCAAAGTAAGCGCTTGCTAATATAATCCTATTACTTACAATTATGATACTTATTATTGATAAATACAAGCTATTAGTTTGGATTTTTCTTATCTCAGGACAATAACTAGGAAATCAATTTATTCCCTTATCCCTAATTTTCACAAAACTACTTCGCTAAGTATGACTTCTATAGCTCATTCTGTATAAGTTAACTTTAACATAAACATGTGTCTTATTTGCCAACTTATATTCTAAATTGACTCATGATCCAAATATAAAACAAAAACCTTTGCTCTGTTGTAATTATCTTACTACAGAGCAAAGGTTTTACTCAATGCAAAAACTTGAATTTTAGAGAACACTTAAATTAACACCGGTCCTATATATACAAATTATCTGGTCTATACATTATCATGTTCAGCTCTTTGATAAATAGATGCTCGGTCTTTCTGTGCGGTTATTTTATCAAGAATTACTGCAATAATAATAATGCCAATAAAGTTACAAAT
>Ga0172378_10004080_pt1 | contig 13718 bp, 14 predicted proteins | sample GrowelOW332metaG_FD_119755 | JGI IMG/M metagenome (GOLD analysis project Ga0172378, IMG submission 119755) | Groundwater microbial communities from an aquifer near a municipal landfill in Southern Ontario, Canada - Pumphouse #3_1 metaG | ecosystem: Environmental > Aquatic > Deep subsurface >... | reverse complement strand
TGATAATCATAAATGCATAGTAGAGGTGCGTAAAATCCTAAAAGGGTGAGTAAAAATCACTAGGTGTGCATAATTGTATCAAAGGTGTCAGGCTTTTTTTCATGCAAAACAGACATTTTTTCTTATCTTTAAAATTCTATTAGTCTTGAAGAGGTTGAATTTTATTTTTTCTCAGGACTTTTTTTTAAAAGTTAAATTTTTTAACGATTACCTAACTATTTACAAGATTATATAATTGCATAATATATTTAAAAAACTGATTTGACATAATATTTCAGCCTTTATAAGCATTTATAGACTAAAAACCCCCCTAAACCGTTAATTATAAAAAAACAATTGTAATTATAAATGCTTATAAATTTGTTAAATATTGAAATAAATATTGATATTTAAAGATATTAATGATATATTGGTCATATAATAAAACATATGTAATTTTAAGAAGGTTGGTGGAGGATAATTTATGTCTAGAACGGCAGTATTAAATAAAACACAAATAATTCAATCTGCATTTGAGATTGCTAGAGAAAAAGGTAGGAGTGCAGTTACCTTAAGAGAGTTAGGGAAAAGACTTGGAAAATCAACAGCTGCAATATACACGCAATATCCCAGTATTGATGCTATCATTTTAGATCTTATTTCTTATATTAACAAATTAGTATATGTAAGTTGTATGGAAAAAAGAACAAAAGATAAGTTTTTGAACAGCGGTATTGGATTTTTAGCGTTTGTGATGAAAAACAAAATGATATTTGGTGACTTTCTATTATCTGCTGATGAACAAAAAAATAATTCAAAGCAAAATACAAGTTTCTATGTAAATTTAATGAAACAATCTCCGATTACCAGTGTTTTGGATGATGACAGAGTGCTTAATATCTTAGAAAACATGCAGATATATACTTATGGACTTGCTACAATGATTTGTTCTGACATTAATCCAGATAACGATCTAAACTTTTATATAAATAAGTTAGAACAGGCAGGGAAATCTTTAATTGGTTATCATATGTATAGTTCTGGAAAATATGAACTTGCACTTAAAAGACTTGTTGATAAATTTGATGTTGATAAAAAAGAATATATTTAATGGGAGAAAGTATGACAAAAGCTATTGAAGTGAAAAATTTAGTTAAGAACTATGAAAATATACAAGCTGTTAAAGGTATTAGTTTCGATGTTGAAAAGAATTCATTTTTTGCATTCTTAGGACCTAATGGAGCAGGGAAATCAACAACAATTAATATTATTTCTACTTTGCTTGATTATAATAGTGGAGATGTTTTCATTTCGGGTAATAAATTAGGAAAAAATGATAATTTGATAAGAAATAAAATTGGGATTGTATTTCAAAATTCAATGTTAGACGATTTTTTAACAGTTAAAGAGAACTTGACTATTAGAGCTTCTTTTTATGGCATTGATAAAATAGGACTAGAAAAGAGAATAGATGAAATTGATGAATTTCTTGAAATTAAATCTATTTATTCACAACGTTATGGGAAACTATCTGGTGGACAAAAAAGAAAAGCAGATATCGCAAGAGCATTAATTCACTGGCCGGAAATTCTAATTTTGGATGAACCAACTACTGGGTTAGACCCTAAAAGTAGAAAAGATATTTGGGAACTTATAAATAAATTAAGAATTGCTAAAGAACTTACAATATTCTTAACAACTCATTATATGGAAGAAGTAATAGATGCAAATAAGATCGTTGTTATTGATAAAGGAGAAATTCTAGCCACAGGCAGTAGCGAAGAACTAAGGCTTAAATATTCTCATGATAGAATAAAAATAATCCCTATGAATGGACTTAAGCAAAGACTCATTGATGATCATGTCGAATTTTATGAAACAAATCAAATGATTAATATCGTTTTAGATAATTGTTTTAAAGGACTTGATTTTATTGATAAATATAAAAAATATATAAAGGAATTTGAAATTTTACGCGGTGATATGGATGATGTATTTTTAAATATTACTGGAAGAAAGTTGGTTGATTAATGTATATATTATTTAACCTTGTAAAAAGGAATGTATTAATATTTCTTAGGGATAAAGCTGCAGTGTTTTTTAGTTTTCTTTCAGTTATTATCATTATCTTATTATACATATTGTTTTTAGGCAAAATGCAAATAGATAGTCTTAGTGACTTATTAGGTAATGTTGAAGGATCATCGTGGCTTGTTGGGTCATGGATTATGGCAGGCATTCTTATTGTTTCATCGATAACAGTACCACTTGGGTCATTAGGAGAAATAATTAATGACCGTGATAATGGTAAAATTAACGATTTTTATACATCGCCTATAAATAGAAACATTTTGGCATTAAGTTACTTAATTAGTTCATGGATTATTGCATTTATGATGGTTATGATTAATTTTATAGTAGGGCAATTATATATACTTTCTACCGGTGGAGAATTATTTTCATTCTTTCAAGCCTTAAAGGTTATCTTTCTGTTTACACTTTCAATTATGTCCTTTAGTAGTTTTTTCTTTTTCATTTCTCTTTTCATGAAATCTCGAAATGCTTTTGGGTTACTTGGAACATTGGTTGGAACGTTTATAGGATTTCTAGGTGGAATATATATTCCTATAGGTGTTTTAAGTAAAAATGTTCAAAACGTAATGAATGTATTTCCTACGGCACATGTTGTCACTTTGATGAGAAGAATATATATGGATGGTGCGATAGCAAAAGTTTTTTCTAATGCTCCAATTGATGCTTATAATGACTATGCTAATGCATTTGGATTAAATGTTTATATTGGAGATTATTCTTTTAGTAGTTCAGATATGTTATTGTCTGTCATTAGCTTTGGGATTCTCTTCTTTATACTGAGTGCTTTGAAGCTATCAAAATCAAAATTATAATCAAAAATAAAGTGATGACAAAAAATATACCTTATAGTATATGAAATAAAGAAAATGGAATGGAGAATGGTAGTAATGAATATTGCGATTATAAACACAACTGACAAAATATATTTAAAAGAAGATTTTAAAGATGGAGATATCAATATTGTTAACACGAGAACGCTTTATTTGAAGGGATGCAATGGTTGCTTTGGGTGTTGGTTAGCAACACCAGGACTTTGTGTTCAAAAAGATAATATGCCTGAAATATTACAAACAATAATGAATTCAGACTTAACAATCTATATTACTGATGTTAAAGCCGGATTTATAAGCAGCGAGTTAAAGAAAGTAATTGATAAAACAATTCCTTTAATGCATCCATACTATAATGTTTTCCAAAGTGAAATGCATCATAAGTCAAGATATGACAATTTTCCTCAAATATCATTAGTTCTAATTGATGATAAAGAAATCAGTGAACCAGTTTTTGATATAATAAAAAACTGGTTCACGAGGTTGTCTTACAATAATGCCACTACTGTTAGATTTGTAATTAAAGATGATTCCATCTTAGGGAGGTTAAATAATGAAGTTAGTAATTATTAATGGGTCTCCAAGGGGTAAAGAATCAAACTCAGAGGTAATTATAAATTGGATAATGCCTCAATTGGATGAAAATATTCTTGTTGAGAAGTATTATTCATCTAAAACTATTACACATAAAGCAGCAGTAGATGCTATTGAAGACAATACAACGATGTTAGTGGTTTTCCCTCTTTACGCAGATGCAATGCCTTGGGTTACTAAGCTGTTTTTTGAAGAGTTAGACAGCATAGCTTATAAAAAAAACAACATAAAAATTTACTTTATTGTTCATAGTGGATTTGAGGGAGCAAAACATTGCAGAGTAGTCGAACAATATCTAGCTTATTTTGCTGAACATCTAGGTTTTAAATATATGGGGACGGCAATAAAGCCTGGTTCTGAAGGATTTAGATTGATCCCTGAAGAATATATAAAAGAGATTAAGAATGATTTTGTAGAATTATCAAGCGATATTACAAAAGGAGTTTCATTCAACAATATTATCCTAAAAAAATTAGCTGGTTTTGAGGTTTTATCAGAAGAGTATATAGAGCGTATTAATCAAAGTAATGGTGAAACAAAATATATTTTTGATATATTAAAACAAAATAATGTTTACGACAAGAGTTTTGATAAACCTTATCAAAGAAAAAAAAGAGACTAATTGTATTAAACTATACCTTATAAAACGGACACTCTAAAAAAAGAGACCCTACGTTTTATAGGGTTTTTACTTGATATAATATACACAAGGAAGTGATAATATGAGTGCACTGTCTCTGAAATAGGTACAGCTCTTTCTTTATTTCCTTTAACAATTTTAAAGATAACAAATCAATTTTCAATGTCCACATCGTATTTCATAAGTTCAACTGTTTCTGTAGCACGTCCTCCTGTGTTAATAATATTGATAAAATATAGGTAGGTCGACAGAAAATAGTGGCTTTATTTTTTTTGCACTAGTAGCTACTTATGTCTAAGATTTTTACAACATTGCATAAAAACATTTGTAATTATGTCGCAAAAAGTATATAATAATAGCGACAAAGGAGTGATGATATGAATAATGACAAATCACTTGCTGAAAGAATAAAGAAAGAGATTGAACAAAAAAAGCTCAATACTTTCACAGCAAAAGACTTTATTGAATTAGGGAATATAAAGACAATAAATAAAAATCTTGAAAGGATGGAGAAAAATAACGAGATAAGGCGTATTATATCGGGTGTGTACGACACTCCTGAGTATAGTACAATCTTAAAAGAATATGGAGCTCCATCTATTAATGGAGTTGCTCAAGCGTTAGCTAGAGCACACAATTGGAATATATGTCCAAGTGGTACGAGTACATTAAATTATCTTGGATTATCAACACAAGTGCCTGCACAATACATATATGTTAGTTCTGGCCCATATAAGACATATTCAATTGGGAATATTGAACTAATATTTAAACATACCAATAATCGACTGATTTATGATACGTCTGAAGATACAGCTATCTTGATTCAAGCAATCAAGGCTCTTGGCAGAGGGAATATTACGGAAATGCACAAAGATAAAATTCAAGAGAAATATGATGAATCTAAAATAAAAAGGATCTTAGAGGAATCAAAACATTCTGCTGCGTGGATCTATGAGTCAATTAGAAAGATTTTTGAGGTGTAGGCATGTATAAATTAGCCAAATTGAAAGATAAAGAACGTGAACTGATATTTAGAAACACAGCTAGCAAAATGAAAGTGAATGAAGCGATTATTGAAAAGGACTTTTGGGTTGTACTAGTACTTGATTACTTATTCAATAAATCAAAATTTAAGAAATCATTCACATTCAAAGGCGGGACCAGTTTATCAAAAGGATATTCTTTGATCAGAAGATTTTCAGAAGATATTGACTTAATACTAGATTGGACCGTTTTTGGTATTCCTGAAAATGAACCTTATGAGGATAGAAGTAATACTCAACAAAATAGATACAATCAAGAAATTAATAAGAAAGCTGCAACATTTATAAAAAACACTTTACTCGATGAAATTAAAACAGGACTAAGTGATTTGCTAGGATTTGATGTGGATATAGAATGCGATAAAACTGAGGAAAATATAATAGTCTTTAAGTATCCAAGGTTATATAGTAATGATTCAATCTTAAATACGATAAGACTTGAGTTTGGACCACTAGCAGCATTGACTCCGTCAGAAGTTATTAAAGTGAGTCCATACATCAATGATTATTACCCTAATGTTATGAATCAACCATTTGCAGAAGTTCTTACAGTGAAACCAACAAGAACGTTTTGGGAGAAAGCAACAATACTTCATCATGAGGCAAATCGTCCGAGCACATCCAAGATTCCTGACCGATATTCAAGACATTACTATGATTTGTATATGATGTCACTAGGTATGTCGTTAGATGTTCTGCTAGAAGATATTAATCTCCTTGATAAAGTGGTTGAGTTTAAAAAGAAATTTTATCCAAGAGCATGGGCAAGATATGATTTAGCTAGCAAAGGCACAATAAAACTTATTCCTGACAAGTATCGCATTGATGAACTAGAAAAAGATTATAAAGCAATGCAAGATATGTTGTTTGGTGATAAACCATCATATAATGAGATAATGAATTCTCTTAGAAAATTAGAAAAGAAAATTAACGATTAATTCAAGCATTAAATATTAATTAAATGATCGACCTAGTCTGAATCGAGTTTGGACCGTGTTAGAATGCAAATATAACTTTGCAATTATGATATGACAATAATTTACGGGATTGAGTGTAACGAATATGCAGTTTGTATTAAAATAGGTCATACAACCCATATAAGAAGCATAGATTTGATACAATTTGTACTTGTCAAGAGAAAGTAGACATGTAGTAAACTTTAATTACACCCTAGTTGAGATTTAAACTCAGTTGGGAGTTTTACATTTTAAAGCATAAGAAAAACGTTCATTGTCGTAATAATGAACATAATCTTTAATTGATTGATTTAGATCATTTGAATTACCCAAGTTAAAATCTAAGAATAATTCTTTTTTAATCCGTCGATTTAATGACTCATTAAATAAGTTCTCAGTTGGTGTACCTTCTTGGTTCATTGAGCTTTTAACGTTATAATATTTAGTAAATTCGTTGTAGCTTATCGAAGAATAAACTGAACCTTGATCGGTGTGCAAAACTATAGTTTTTGTAAGCTCTTTTTTATTATGAGATTAACATTTTAAGATAGACTAAAGATGTGAGAAGACTATGTGTTATGAGGCAAATCTCTTTCACATATCCGAAGAAAACGGAAACTATGATATTACTAATCTAAAGTATTTAGCTAACCTCTACAAGAAATTTGGATTAGAGCATGTTGAGTAATTTTATGGTTAAAATTGAAGTGCAGCATTAAATTGATAGTATATTATTTAAATGGGTGCGTAAAACACACCATCTTAAAATAAAAAGGATATCGTTTATAATTTAATATCCTTTTTTTTATATTCAAAATGATTTAAATAACATAATAAAATTAGCACTTACATCAACTTCAACAAATCCACAGGCTTTATAAACATGATATGCTGCTTTGTTGTTTGCTACAACACCTATTTCAAGTTTTTTTGCACCAAATGCTTTTAGTTTCGTGCAAGCTAAGTCTACTAAAATTTTTCCATAGCCTTTATTTTGATAACTTTTATCAATTTGTAAAAAACGTATACTAAAATCATCATATATAGGATTGATATCTAAAGTTACCATACCAATGGTAATACCTTGATCAACGAATAGATAATGTTTTATCTTAGAATCTTTATATGTATAAGCTAGACATTTAAATGTGTTAGGGACATATTTATATTGTGTTTCATCAAGTATAATATTGAATAATTCATATTTGTTATGTTTAGTTACTTCGATTAATTTAGGTTTCTTAGGTGTAAGAAAATGACTAAAAATTAAACGTTCACTATCTTGATGAAAATTTTCCCAGTATTCGTGAACAAATAAATAATCACCAATGTAATGATAACCATACGTCATGGTTAACGTTTGATTTTTAAATATTTTATAGTCTACGTTATGACTTCCAGCTCCAAATTCAAATGACCAGCATTTATTTTCATCAAAAAAGCCAATACAAACATTATCAATTGATTTTTGAGCAAATTTAAATGTTTGTTTTGAATATAATTTAAAATCTTTAAGACATTGAAGAAAAATATTTATTGAAGTGATTGGTAATTGAAAAACTTTCTTTATATCTTTTGGTATATTAATTGGGATTTGAAAATGAGTATTTGTTTGGCCATACATTAAAATATCTGTATCAACACCTATTTTGTAAGGTATATGATGTTTTATAAATATTTCATTTTCAATATAGGTTTCAATTGGGTCACTTATAATATTTTCTATTAATAATTTTAAAAGTAAAGTTTCAGAATTAGAATATTCTGCTTGTGCACCAGGTTTTCTTAATAAATCTTGGGTGTTTAAATAGGCTAAGATACTTTTATTGTCAACGGCTTGCATGGATGTGATATAGTCTTGTTTAAGTTGATCTATAGGGCTTAATGCACGATATGTATCATTGTTTAAAAGATAGCCACTAACGTAATCTAAAATTTGCGAGTTTCTATAAAGTAAATGCTTGACTTTAACAACATCTCCATGTACAAAATCTGTAAAATATGTCATCATGGGTTGTTCAATGTCAAGTAGACCTTTTTCCATAAGTTGAAGTGCAACAATTGATAATAATGACCAATTAGTTGTACTGAGTAAAAAATCCGTATTTGGATTAAATTGATCAGTATAAAAAGATAATGCATCTTCAAGATGGTCCTTCACATGAACGTAACCTTTATAATGATAAGTTTCAGCTAAATCAGTTAGTTTAAGATTGATATTATGCATATTTTCACTTCTTTCAATAAAATATATTACTATTTATAGTATAACATTGAATACATGTAAGATAAAAAGCGAAAAAAAATAACCTATTATTTTAGGTTATTTTTGGGTAACACGTTTTAAAAAGTCTATGGTTCTATCAATTTTAGGATTTGAAAAAATATCTTCAGGTGTACCTTCTTCGACAATTTTACCATCAGCCATAAAAACTACACGATCAGATACTTCTTTAGCAAAGGCCATTTCATGAGTGACTATTGCCATGGTCATACCGGCTTTTGCTAAGTCTTTCATGACGGCTAAGACTTCACCTACCATCTCTGGATCTAAGGCAGAAGTAGGCTCATCAAATAGCATGACATCAGGATTCATTGCAAGTGCTCTAGCAATAGCGATTCTTTGTTTTTGTCCGCCCGAGAGTTCTGCTGGATAGTTATACATTTTATCTTCTAAACCAACTTTACCTAAAAGTTCTTTAGCAATATTAATGGATTCAGGCTTGGTCTTATTTAATACTGTCTTAAGTGAAATTGTAATATTTTCCAATACATTTAAATGTGGGAACAAATTAAATGATTGAAACACCATACCAATTTTTTGACGCATTTGATTAAGTGATTGATCTTTATCTTCTAATAGATGACCTTCAAAGATGATATTACCTTTGGTTGGTATTTCCATAAAGTTAATACAACGCAACAATGTTGATTTACCACTACCACTAGGTCCAATAATAGAAATAACCTCACCTTTTTTAATTGAAAGACTCACATCGTTAACTGCATATAATGTTTGATTAAATATTTTTGTTAAATGATTGATTTCAATCATGTTATCGTCCATAGGCATAACGTAATCTCCTTTCAAGTAAATTCATGAGTTTAGATAGTGGAATCGTTAAAATCATATATAAAACACCAGCAACAATATAGACTTCTGTAACTTTAAATGTATTTGATTTAATGACATTAATTTGAAACATAAGTTCAGCAACGCCTAAATACATGAAAATTGAAGTCTCTTTAATAATGGTTACAAATTCATTGCCTAAAGCAGGAATTATATTGTTAATAGCTTGAGGTAAAATAATTTTAATCATGGTTTGACTTTTTGACATCCCCAAGGATCTTGCTGCTTCAGTTTGTCCTTTATCAACAGCTAAAATACCGGCACGAATGACTTCACTTACGTATGCTGATGAATTAATCACTAAAGCGACTAAGCCAGGAATAAAAGATCCCATATCAATACCTAAAAAAAGAATAAGTGGTAATTTCATCAATTGATAAATAATTAAAACTTGGACAAGCATTGGAGTACCACGAATGATTTCAACATAAGTGGTGGCAATACCTTTTAATACTTTGTTTTTAGACATCCGCATAAAAGCTGGAAACACAGCTAAACCTGCACCCAAAAGAACTGAGAGTAATGCTAAAATCAAGGTCATGAATAAACCTTGAAAAAGCATGGATAAATAATGAGGATTTAGTAAAAAATCAAAATCTAAAAAAATTGGAATCATGAATATAGTGATGAATAATAATCAACCCAAGTTTCAATTTGATCAGTAGCCTTTAATTCTGAAATGGTTTGATTGATAATGGCTAATAGTTCCGTATTACCTTTTTGAACAGCAACAGCATTACCATTATATGGTGAATATATTTCAAAACCAATAACTAAGTCTGAATATTCTGTTGAAATATAAGTTTGAGCAACAGTGACTTCAGATAATAATGCTTCAAGTTGACCATTGCTTAAAGAAGCAAATAAAGTAGCAATATCTTGAATATAAACGGCTTGTGATAAAGGCAATTGTTCTTGTAAAATATAAGATTGTAGACTACCAGTTTGAGCACCGACTCTAATTGTTGCTAAATTAATATCATCTATAGATTTATAAAGATCAATATCAGCAGCTTTAATGATGGCAACTTGATCATTTTCGCTATCTAAATAGACATCTGAAAAATCAATTTGTTCCATACGTTCAGGGGTAGGTGTGATGGCAGCAATTGAAAAATCTGCTTTACCATCTTGGATATCTGTAATAAGAAAATCAAAACCTTTATGGACAACTTTAAGATTTTTTCCAGCAGCAAAGGCAATAGCTTTAGCAATTTCAATATCAACACCAACAACAGTATTTTTACCATCAACTTCCTCAATATTTTCATAAGGCGGATAATCAGCAGATGTTTCCATCACCAAATATTCAGTAAAACTCTCATCTAATACAAATTCAAATACATTACTTGATGTATTAGAACATGCAGCAAGTGACACTAAAGATACAATTAATAATAAACTTAAAAATAATTTTTTCATTTTTTCTCCTTATATAAATAAAAAAAGTCTTTGCGCAAAGACTTTGATTAGTCAAGGGAGATCAATGTCCTTGAACAAGAAAATAAAAAAAATATCTTCTATACTCAAGGACTATGAACCTATAAGCACCAAAGATTATTCATCTCAGTATACTCAAGGACTATGTCTCTATAAGTATACTTTTATTTTAATAAAAATATACTCAAGGACTATTTCATAGCCTATCTTGGAAATCAAAGCTTATTTTGCTTTGCGTGGTTAGATAATAACACGGGTTATGTTTATAATGCAAGAAAAAGTGAAAAAAAAGTTATGAAAGCGTATTCTAAAGGCTTATTCATAATAAATATGGGTAATGATACAAAATATTTTATAAATATTCATCTACATGATAAAATATGATATATGAATACAAATGGAGGATTTATGATGGATCAAAATTTTGTGATTACTACAGATTCATGTAGTGATTTACTTGATGCACAAGTTAAAGAAATGAATATACAAGTGGTACCTCTATCAGTTGAAATAAAAGGAAAAACATATTTAAATTATCCTGATGAAAGATATTTAAAAAATGAAACTTTTTATGATGATTTGCGCAACAAAGAAGTTGCTATTACATCATTAGTTAATGTTGGTCAATTTATGGAATTTTTTGAATCTTTTTTAAAACAAGATAAAGATATATTATATATTGGATTTTCATCTGCTTTATCTGGTACAGTTCAATCAGCAAGAATCGCTGCTGAAACTTTAAAAGATATATATCCTTTACGAAAAATTATTATTGTTGATTCGCTTTCAGCATCCATGGGTTTAGGATTATTAATTTATTATGCTTATCTTGAAACTCAAAAAGGTAAATCAATTGAAGAAGTTGCCCAATGGGTTGAAGATCATAAACTTAATTTATGTCATTTATTTACAGTTGATGATTTAGGCACATTAAAAAGAGGTGGTAGATTATCTGGAGCTCAAGCTTTATTGGGATCACTTCTTAAAGTTAAGCCAGTATTACATGTCTCTGATGAGGGTAAACTTGTACCTATTAAAAAAGTAAGAGGTAGAAAAACTTCACTAGAAACATTAGTTGATATCATGAAATCATCTATTATTGAACCAGAAAATCAAGTCATATTTATTTCACATGGAGATGCTATTGAAGATGCTAAATATACTGCGGATTTAATTCAAAAAAACATTGGTGTAAAAGAATTTGTTTTTGGTTTTGTTGGTCCAGTTGTTGGTGCACATTCAGGACCAGGGACAATTGCCGTATTTTTCATGGGAAATAAGCGATAATTTAATATAAATTAAGCCATTTTTGAAATGTAAATGTTTTCAAGAAATGGCTTTTTCTATGAAAATAAAATGTAAATGGTATAATGGTATTGGAAAAATAGGATAGGAGTTAATAACAAATATGATTAGAAAAACAAAAATTGTTTGTACTGTAGGTCCATCTATCGATAACGAAATTATGATTGGAAAAATGATCGATGCTGGAATGAATGTCACAAGATTAAATTTTTCACATGCAACTCATGAAGAACACAGCGAAAGAATTGATATGATTAGAAAAGTATCAAAAGAAAAAAATAAATTCATTGGTGTGATGGCTGATACTAAAGGACCAGAAATTCGATGTGGAGAATTTGAAAATGGATTTGCAACATTTAAAAAAGGCGATATTGTAGATGTTTATAAAGAAGCTATTTTAGGAAACAACAAAAAATTCCATATTGAATGTGATGAATTATATAATGACATATCAATTGGTGATTATCTTTTAATAGATGATGGCAAAATAAAACTTAATGTGCTTGGTGTTGATAGTGGCGTAATTAAGTGTGAAATTAACAATCCTGGTGTTATTAAAACACGTAAAGGGGTTAATGTACCTAATGTAAAATTATCTATGCCATTTGTTTCTAAAAAAGATTATGATGATATTGTCTTTGTTGCTGAAAAAAATGTTGATATGATTGCATTATCCTTTGTTAGAAGAAAAGAAGATGTGTTAGAAGTTCGTGAAATATTAAATAAAGTTGGTAAACCGTATATTGAACTTATTGCTAAAATCGAAAATCAAGAAGGTGTAGATAATCTTGATTCAATTTTAGAAGTTAGTGATGGAATTATGGTTGCTCGTGGTGATTTAGGTGTTGAAGTTTCAACACAATTGGTACCTCTTTATCAAAAAAGAATTATCAAACTAGCAAATGAAAAAGGCAAACCAGTTATTACTGCTACACATATGTTAGAATCTATGATGCAATCTCCAAGACCTACACGTGCTGAAGCATCAGATGTTGCAAATGCTATTTTAGATGGTACAGATGCAATTATGTTATCAGGCGAATCAGCAGTAGGTGATTATCCAATTGAAGCAGTTCAAACAATGGATACTATTGCTAAAGCAATTGAAGACAGTATTCCATATGATAAAATTTTAGATCGTGCTATTGAAACACAACAACATACGATTAATGATGCTATTGGTATTGCAGTAAGTCATACAGCATTAACATTAGAAAGCGTCGTTGCTGTTGCTGCATTTACAGAAACTGGTGGTACAGCAAGACGTATATGTAAATTTAGACCTTCAGTGCCTATTTTAGCAATTACAGACCATATAGATACTTGTCATCATTTATCGTATTATTGGGGAGTTTTTCCGGTGTATAAGGAAGATGTCACTGATTTTACAAAATATGATAGTGCAGCAATTGAAGCTTGTAAAGCAAATGGATTTACTGCTGGACAACAAATTATTATTACTTCTGGTTGGGCACAACAACATGGTACAACAAACTCATTAAGAATCATTACCATTCCAGAATAAACGTTATAAAATAAACAAAATATTAAAAAGTAGACAAGTTAGATAAGTCTGCTTTTTTGTATATTAAGATTAGGAGTTATCTCTTAGTCTTTTATTTTTTTATAAATGGTAGTAATATAAAGGCGAAGGCGTAGTTAATTAAATTGAACTTCGAGTTCGTAAAAACTATGTATACC
>Ga0172378_10004079_pt1 | contig 13720 bp, 12 predicted proteins | sample GrowelOW332metaG_FD_119755 | JGI IMG/M metagenome (GOLD analysis project Ga0172378, IMG submission 119755) | Groundwater microbial communities from an aquifer near a municipal landfill in Southern Ontario, Canada - Pumphouse #3_1 metaG | ecosystem: Environmental > Aquatic > Deep subsurface >... | reverse complement strand
TCGGGGCCGTCTCTTCCGAGACGGGCCGCTTGCGCTTGACATTCGCTACCGCTCATCGCGCACGCGTCGAACCCTCTCCGATGTTTCGATCTTTTTCCCTTTTTGCATAAAAAAGCACCCCATTCGGGGTGCTTTTTTATGCAAAGGAGAGAGAGGGATTCGAACCCTCGGTCCCCGTGAGGAGACTACGGTTTTCGAGACCGTCCCGATCGACCAGACTCTGGCATCTCTCCGGGCAAGCCCTAATGTAGCAAAATTTTCCCTTTTTTGTACACATTCCAAAAAATAGCCCGACCATATACAGTTTATATAGTCTTTGGAAAAAGGCGCTAAATTTCTATATTGCGCCACCAAACAAGCCGTTTTCTAAAAATTACGAATTGTTTATTTATAAAAAACTAAAGGACGGCCCAGAATGGCAAACGAAAACAAAGAAGAAGACAATACACAAGAATTTTCCGAAAGTCTTAAATTCAGCGATTTGGGACTTTCTCCTGAAGTCCTCGAAGGTGTAAGCCGCGCCGGATACGAAACGCCATCCCCGATTCAAGCAAAAGCCATTCCCATCCTCCTCCGCGGCGAAAACTTGCTCGGCACCGCACAAACCGGGACTGGAAAAACGGCAGCATTTACTCTTCCGCTTCTCTCCCGACTGGATTTTAATAAGAACGAAACTTCTATGTTAGTGCTTTCTCCGACCCGAGAACTCGCTGTCCAAGTCGCTGAAGCCGTCCAGCATTTTGCAGTGGCGATGCAGCACGTGCACATAGTCCCGGTCTACGGCGGGCAAGACATCGGTGTACAATTTCGTGCTCTCAAGCGCACTCCGCAAATTATTGTCGCCACCCCGGGTCGTCTAATCGACCATTTGGAGCGCGGTTCAATAAATCTTTCCCATATTCAAGCAGTCGTACTAGACGAAGCCGATGAAATGCTCGATATGGGATTTATGGAAGACGTAGAAAAGATTCTTTCCAAAATTCCAGAAACAGCTCAGCGCGGGCTCTTTAGCGCAACAATGCCCGTATCCGTCAAAAAAATCATCGACCACCATCTCGGCAATTATTCAGAAGCTTGCATTGCGGCCAAGACGGCTACTGTCGACAAAGTACGTCAGCGTTATCTCACTGTGCATTCCGAACAAAAAATGGAAGCTTTGGCTCGTGTACTCGAAGGTGAGCCCTATGACGGAGTCCTCATATTTGTCCGAACCAAACAAGAGACTTCGGAGATCGCCGAGCGCTTAGAAGCCCGGGGATTCAATGCGGCTCCTCTCAGCGGAGATTTAGCCCAAGCTATGCGCGAACGAACCGTGAACCGGCTAAAGACAGGCAAAATCGATGTCGTCGTCGCAACGGATGTCGCAGCACGCGGACTTGATGTAGACCGCATCTCGCATGTCATCAACTACGATATTCCATACGATACGGAATCCTACGTGCACCGCATCGGACGTACTGCTCGTGCCGGTCGCGAAGGGAATGCAATTCTATTCATCACTCCGCGCGAACGCCGTATGCTGAAAATGATTGAACGCGCTACCCGCAAGCCTATTGAACCCATGGAAATCCCCTCAGGCGATCAAATCAGCGAGCACCGCGTTTCCGCCTTCAAGCAAAAAATTCTCGACACAATCGAAAAAGGCGGCCTTGAAGAATTCCGCAATCTGGTAGAATCCCTCGCCGAAGAGAAGGAATTTACTCCACTCGACATCGCTGCAGCGGTGACATTGCTCGCGCAAGCAGGCCAGCCTCTCTTCCCTGAAATGAAAGACATCTCTGCAATCCCCGACCGCGAAGACCGCAGAAGCAAGTTCAACGGTCGCGAAGATTCTTTTGGAGTGGGAGAACGCTCCCGTGCACCGCGCAAGGAAAACGATAACGGAATCGAAGAAGGCTTTTCCCGCTACTATATGGGCGTCGGGCGCTTCCAGCACGTCTCTCCGCGAGACATTGTCGGCGCCATCGCCGGCGAATCAGGAATTTCCTCTTCTGAAATCGGACGAATCAAGCTTTTCGACCGTTTCAGCACAGTGGAACTCCCGCAAGACATCGCTCCAGAAATTCTCCACATTCTCGAAGAGATGCAAGTCCGCGGTAATCCGTCGAGATTCCGTCTGATGACCGATGACAAGCCCCTCCCTGAAGAAAGCTCTGGCAGTTCCCATTTCGGATCTAAGCGTCGCGAAGGCGGACGCCCTTTTCGCGACCGTCCCTTCAGCGAACGCGGCGATAGACCATTCCACAAAACACGCCGTTTCGGTCGTCACTAATAAAGGGAACCTAGCAAGAATCGCTCGCTTAGGGATCATGGAATCTAAGGCGCCCATAAATAGTTCTCGGAATGAAAGAGACTATCAAGAGTTCCTCTTTCCTACACCGAAGCTGCGGAGACATTCAAAAGATCTAACGCAAATACTTTGGAGTTTGCTCCTTAGTACCAAGCTCCCCCAACATTTCCTCAAAACCAAGGGAATGATGAGAGTATCAATTGCTAACACAAACGCATTGTAGCAGGCCTGATTGCGTACACTCCGCCGAGTTGCACTCAATTTGAACGCCACTAGCAACTTTGAGAAATAATGCCGACAAGGCAATATTTCCTTTCACTCTTTTCGGGATAGCAACAGGACCATTTTCACCCGCGAATGCACGGCAGCATTTTTTGCCACCGATAAATTTTTTAGGGGAAATTTCGTACAAATTAAAACAAATTTGCCCGAGCTCTTTGCTCTAAGAACAAATTAACAAGGGCAAGTGCAGCCATACTTTCTACAATGACAGGAGCGCGGAGAGCAACGCATGGATCATGGCGTCCCCGGGCGGACAAAGTCCCATTCTCATGGTCCTTCCCCGCCGTTTTCTGTTCTTTTGCAATCGTTGCCGTCGGCTTGAACGCCAAACGGCAATGAATCGTTTCCCCATCGGTAATACCGCCAAGCGACCCGCCGGCATTGTTCGTCACCGTATGGTACTCTCCACTTTCAAAGCGTATTATGTCATTATGCGCACTCCCACGCATCTTGGCGGCTTCAAATCCCCGCCCGATTTCAAAGCCCTTGCACGCAGGAATACTCAAAAGGGCCGATCCCAATACAGCCTGCAATTTATCAAACACAGGTTCTCCAACACCTACAGGCGGCCTTCGAATATCTAGTGCGAGAACAGCTCCCACAGAATCATTGTCCGCAATAGCAGTTTTTACAACTTCTGCCATCTTAACGCTTGCCACGGGATCCGGACAGCGGACGGGAGAGGCCTCGATCATTTCCAAGGTCACCTTGGATGCATCAATAGAGGCAGATTCATGTCCGATACTTTCGACCCAGCTTAAAATATCCGTTCCGCAAGCAAGCTTCAAAATTTTTCCGGCAATAACACCGGCAGAAACACGTGCGAGAGTCTCTCTCGCCGAAGCGCGGCCTCCGCCGCGGTAATCCCTAAAACCATACTTTAAATCATAAGTCAAATCAGCATGCCCCGGACGATACCAGTTCATCATTTCGGAATAATCTCCGGAATGCTGATTTTCATTCATCGCCATAAGAGCAATCGGTGTTCCTGTTGTTTTCCCTTCAAAGACACCCGAAAGGATCAGTATCCTATCCAACTCCTTGCGGGGAGTTACCAAAGCATTTTGGCCTGGACGTCGCCTGTCCAATGCGTCTTGTATTTCTTCTGCACGGATGGGCAGGCCTGCAGGGCATCCATCGATTACAGCCCCCACTGCCACACCGTGTGACTCTCCGAACGTAGCGACTGAAAAAAGCTTACCAAAAATGCTGGACATATCCTAAAAATATAACAATCCATCCATGAAACGCTCTCTTTTATGGTGCCTTTTGTCGTTTTTTATCTTTTTGTTTACTATGTTTGGAAACGGTGTCTAGGGACATGAAGCTATGAAAAAGTTTTTTATCTCAATCTTAACCGTATTCATTGCACACTCGTGGGCACAGACCACAAGTGGTTTTGCAGACATCAATTTCGGGCTTGACCGCGAAAGCGTAATTGAAGACATCATGAAACTCGGTTATGATCCTCTTGGAGCTTCCGATGGAGGAGACCGGGTAGTCATTCCCGTATATATGATGGCCGATCTCCCTGTGCAGGTTGACTTTCTATTCAATAAAAATGACAAATTCTATGCTTTTGAAATCCGCACAGGCCGTATGGAAGCAGACCGCCTTCCGAAAGTTTTTGAAGCTCTCGACTATATGTCCGATCAATTCGCATTAAAATACGGGAACAAAATAAAAGTAACAGAATTGCAAGAAGCGGATATCAAACCAGGTGTGCATAATCTTTATAAGCAATGGATCTCGCACAAGACGCTCAATATCTATACAGCGGTCATATTTAAAGACGGTCGCTATTATACAATCGGATCCGTTACCAACCGCAATCTCGCCAAAGAACCACAAAAGTCTACAACAAAAACTTCAAGCAAGCATTCTTTTTATTGATTTTTTTCTGTAGAAGACCAAGGTTTTGCAGGAAGCGTTTGTGCAAATCCCGCAAGATCGATCATATCCCGCAATTCTATTTCATCATAATAAGGAAGCATCCCTCGGGTGGAATCACCAAAATTCATCTGATGCCAAAACGTGGGCATATCATATTTAGCCCGGGTTCCAATATAGGCAGGATGCCGCATATCCTGAGAAACATTCATCCTACGCCCATCATCGCCATGGCACGGCATACAATTTCTCATAAATAATCCTTCGCCGCGTTCAATGTCCGCCCCCTTTATCGTTCCATTAGAATCCAAAAGATGATAGACGAGATAAGCCATTCTTTTATCTTCACGAGTAAGCGTATCCCCGGGAGAACCGGGTACAGGAGCTTCAATCCCAAAACAAAGATCGAAGCAAAGAATCCCCGCATAGCACAGAGGGAAAAGAAACAAAGCTCGCATCCAAAAAGATTTGCGATTCATATTTTCAAAATAGATTTATATTAACCCCCGTTGCAAACAATGACGTTTCCATTCATTGAAAGTTCTCTTTCTTTTGTCGATTTCAGCGGAAGATGGGTATTTTCCCCTGATAGAGCCGAAGCCTGCGTTCCCGCTTGTGGTTTCCATTTTCACTTTAAAGGAAGCTCTGCTTATGCAAAGATTAAAGGCAAAGCACGGTGGAAGCTAATCATTGACGGCACTAGAGAAAGCGAACTCAATACTGAAGAAGAAGGGTACTATGGCCTAGCCTCTGGGCTAACTTTCGGCGAGCACTATGTTGAACTGTGGAAGAAGACGGAATCGCAAGAAAGTCCCGTTACATTATTCTCGACAGGTTCAAAAGACGGGCAACTTTCTAAAGTCAAAAGTTCGGAATTTTTTCCTCTCAAAATTGAATTCATAGGCGATTCTTACACCGTAGGTTATGGGAATGAAGCAAAGAACCCCTACGAAGGAGACCCATTTTCAACAACTGACGCCACCCAAAGCTACGCCTTCCTAGCAGCAAAAGAACTGAGAGCCGATTTTCAAGTTAACGCATACAGCGGCAAGGGAATTGTCAAAAATTTCGAAGGGAATGATCCGCATTGGACTATTCGAGAATTGTATCGTTATTCGCTAGGGAGCCTCGCCCCGCAAGGGAAAATGTCCGTCTGGGACCTAAATTGCTGGCATCCGGACGTGATCTGCATATTTGCAGGCATCAATGACTTTCAAGGAGAAGGCCCACACCCCACTCCCGAAAAATTTGACTTCGCCTATAAGTCCTTTCTTGAAACGCTTAGAATGGCGCACCACCAGCCCAAGTTCATCCTTATCTCCACGCGGATCTACCCCGATGACCTACTTTCAGAACGCATAGAGGCTATCACCGAAAAAGAGCTTTCGGAAGGGCTTTCCGGTTTTTCCCACCTATTTATGAACACCGACGAAAACTCGGGATTATGCTTTCATCCTGGGTTAAACAGGCACAAAAAGATGGCGAGAATTCTTTTGGACGAAATAAAAAAAATATCCCTGTGAAATTTTCCTATAATTTGCCCTCATTTTTTTTGTAAATAAAATCAAAACAATTCCTTTTAATATATTTTGCAGATAAGATGAAGACTCTTTGGTTAAAAGTCGCTTCAATGTTCAGGTTGAACCTGATGATCGCAGTTTTACTGTCGGTGACAGTGATCGCGTTTCTCTGGTATCGCTATGGCATGGACGATATTTATGCCATCAACCCAGCCACTTATCCTTACATCGTAGCCCAAACGGATTCCGTGGATGGCGGAGCTTCTGTTATCAATATGATCCGGACGGATTCTTCCATTATCATGGACTATGAGCTCCGCGAAGGATACCCTTATCCCTATGCCAGTCTCCAATTCTATTTAGGCGACGGCAAGACCCACGGAAAGGACCTTTCCAAATATGATAGCATCTACCTGTGGATCAAACCACGCGGAGAAGGTGCAGTACGCCTCTACTTGCGCAACTGGGACTCTTCCATTTCCAAAATAGAAGACCAGTCTTCGCTCAAATTCAACGAACTGGAATTCTATCCATTGGAAGAGACATATCCCGCCGTATTCGTTCCGCAAGAATTTCGCGTCGCAAGCTGGTGGGTTTCCCAGAACAATGTGAGCGCCCATAAGGCCCGTGTAGACCTTTCCAACATTCCGCTTATTGAAATTCAAACCGGAACAAATGCTCCTCTAGGCTACGGAACTCTCGAAATTCTAGGCATCAAATTCAAAGGCAAGCTGATTTCTTCTGAAAACTTGATGTTCAGCCTCATCGGGCTCTGGTTCTTCTCCTTCTTCTTCTATCTGATGCTTCGCATCCGTGACTACAATATCCAGCGGACAACAGAGAGAAAGAAGCGCGAAGAACTCGAAAAGAACTTGCTCGCCCTCGAAGTCAAAAAAGACGAATTTGAAAAATCCAGTAAAGAGGATCCTCTTACCGGCTGCCTCAACCGCGCCGGATTCAGCAGCGTCCTCACTAGGGAACAGGAACGTCTCAACAAGAACGGAAGTCCGCTTTCCTATATCATTCTAGATATCGACCACTTTAAAGACGTGAACGATACTTGGGGCCACAGCGTCGGAGACGAAGTCCTCGTAAACCTTTCGAAACTCGTCCAGAGCCGCATCCGCAATACGGACGCACTTGTGCGCTGGGGCGGGGAAGAATTCGTAGTGCTCTGCAGCGACACTCCGCTCCAGAATGCCCAGTTCCTAGCAGAAAAGCTGAGGCAGAACATCGAAAACACAGAACTTATCTCGCAGCAAAAAGTCACTTGTTCTTTCGGAGTCGCCGAAATGGTCGCCGGAGAGGATTCAAAGAAACTCTTTGAACGTGCGGATAAAGCTTTGTATGCATCGAAGCAAAGCGGAAGAAACCGCGTAACGAGTGCAGCATTCAAAAAACGTTAATCCATGAAAAAATTATTATCTCTTTTCCTTTTACTTCTTTTCGTTAGCTGCGCAAAGCAGCCTCCGGAATTCGTTCCTCTTACACTTCAATGGTTTGAATACAAAGGCGATACGTCCGCTTTCGACAAAAAGAACAAACCGATGGCAATCGATACCTCCTTGTCCGAGAAATGCATAATTTCAATGACCCGTGAATTGATGGCAGCAAAACAAGTTAGGATCTATGCAGAAAACGGGATGGAATACAATGTACAGTATTACGGAATTTCACAAGGTGGAAATGAGAACATCGTGTACCGAGGGTCCTGTGCTTATTCAAACGCCACCGCCGATTACGAAACACAGCCTATGAAAATGGACAAATCCACAAGAAAGGCTTGTCTATTTACCGCGCGCTGCAACAGCGAAGGTTCGATAAAGGATCTTGAGTTTTTCTAGGCGAGACAACAAAAATCGCCCGGGAAAAGATCTAATTTCATAATTTTTACTTAAATTGGAAGTATGCAGGTCAAAGCACTCTTCCATTTCAATTATCAAAGAATAGGACTAATGATCAGCGATGCAGCTCTTATCGCATTAGCTGTATTTCTTTCTTATGTAGTTGCATTTGTAGGGGAAAACGAATGGATCATCCCTGTGGAGGGCTTTTATACAGTCCTATTGTACTGGCTCGGGACTCTCCTCGTTTTTGCTTATGGAAAACTTTATGCAAAGCCATCGACAGCATTTACCCGCAAAGATCTCAAATGGCTTGCAATGATGAACGTCTATGTTGTGGGGGCTGTATTCCTCACTGAATATTTGCTCAATCCAGAATATTGGCTGTTCGCCCTCCTCTTCATGCTGACGTCCTTTGTCGTGAGGACGATCACAACGGCCATTTGCGCAATGAGGGAAATAAATAGCGATCTCACGATGATTGCGGTTATTCCTTTTGCAATAGGAGCCGTCGCGGCGCTGGTGCTCACGCCAATTGCAAAACCCTATGTTCCTCTTCCCGATAAGACTCTTGGTGTTTCCGCTATGGCGACGATATTGTATTTCATTTATAGTACAGTTCTTCTTGCCCTTGGGCGCTATTTCCAAGCCTGGCTTGTCAAAAAAAATCGAGTGATATTCTAAATTGGACAATTGTTGTAAGAAAAGACAACAGAAACAAAACGGCTTTTCCTCATTTGTACAAACAGCCGAGCTATTTTATCTAATATGAACGCCATATTCGAATACACGGACTATAGAACTTGGATGCATGACGCCTTTGAAGATCTCAAAAAGAGAAAAAGCGTCATTTCTTGGCGTTATATGGCAATGAAAATTGGGGCAGATCCCGGTAATCTTTTGCGAGTTTCCCAAGGGAAAATTCAGCTATCGACAAAACTCATTTTATCGGTCGCAAAATTCTTTGACTTGTCAGAAAAAGAAACTCTCTATTGGACCGAGCTCGTCTATTTCGGCCGGGCAAAGACCGACAAGGAAGCTTTGGACCACTATGAGAAAATGCTCGCAATCAAAGGTGTCTCATTCAAAAAATTAGAGACAAACGAACTAGAATTTTACAGACATTGGTATTCGAATGCGATACGCTCTCTCTTAGGAATTGGTAGATTTAAAGACGATGATGAGAGCTATGCGCGGCTTGCGGAATCCTGTACTCCGGGAATTACTGTAAAAGAAGCGAAAGACTCCGTCAATTTATTAAAAAATCTGAAAATGATTTCTAAGGATGAAACCGGGGTTTGGAAAGTGACCGATACATTTGTAAGTACAGGCGGCAATTGGCGCTCGGAAGCCGTGAGAAAGTTCCAAGAAGATACAATATCTCTTGCCAAGGATTCTCTGTCGCGCCACAGGCCTCCCCTCCGCGATATCAGCACCGTAACAATGACTTTCAACCGTTCTGACATAGCGCTAGTCCGAGAGAGAATCAAGGAACTCCGATCCGATTTATTGCGATTTTCGCAAGAAGGATCCGGTGACAATGCCGTCTTTCAATTAAATGTACAATTATTTCCAATCGCCCTTCTCTCTGAAGAGAAAGAAGGTAACCAATGAAAAAAGATTTTTTGTTAAATCTGACTTCGGCGGCACTTATCCTCTTTGCTTCTAGCTGCGACAACCCAAAAACAGCAGGAGGCCCAGGAAGCGAAACTACCAATGGAATTACGGCAACTGTATTTTTAGCCGATGGCAGCCCTGCTGTTCATGCAGGAATTATGCTCCGAAAAAGTAATTTCATTTCTCAAGACACTACAGGAGCCGCTTTAGCACCTGATTTTTACACGGATAGCTTAGGAAAGCTTCAATTCAATGGAATCGATTCTGGAACATACAGAATTACTATTATAGGAGATAGTGAAATATTCTCCCAAGAACTCGAAATAGAAGATTCCGAAAGAGTTGATTTAGGAAAAATTAATTTATCTATGCCAGGGAGTATCTCTGGAACCGTAATGGATACAAGGGGCAAAGCCAAACTTGCATGGATTGGAGCTTACGGGCTCGACATTCTCGCCAAAACGGATTCAAACGGAAACTATTCGCTGAATGCAATGCCTCCTGGAATTCTCAAATTCTTTGCACTTTCTTCAATGCGTGATACACTAATCGCCGACACAGGAATTACAATCATTTCCAAACAACAAACTTCCTGGACTCTTACAACAGAAGCGCCGACAAAACCTTCTATGAAATTTCAAGATTTTGAAGACACAACAACGCTGAGAGATTGGTATTTCAGCAAAGATACGGTCACAATAATTTATTCTCCCACCGATTATGTAAGAAACGGCATTATCTACGATTCAACTTTGCAAAGCCACGTTTTTGATGGATTTTACTATTCCGTAGTCGAAAGCTGGGTTCTTATCGGACGCTCCATCTCTGATTCCAATATTGACTTGAGCGATCTCGATTCCATCACTTTCGATGCCAGAGGTTCCGGTAATATCCGAGTTGCTTTGGAACGGTGGGATGCTAATTCCACCAACAATCTCAAAGCGTGGACCGGCAATTTGTCTATTTCCAATTCTTGGAAACATTTTTCAGTTTCACCATCAAGCTTCCTCCTTCCCGCAAATGACACTCTTTCTACAGGGTGGGAAAGCGTCAAGGGAACCGTAAATCGCTTCCACATTTTCGCCTTCGGAGGAACAGAAATTGCAATCGACAATATCTGGTTTTATGGGGTGGAGTTCTAAAGCCCCCCCTTTTCTCTCGGCCAAGAATTAAATATCTTTGGGGTCTATGCAAGATCTCCACAAAGAAGCGGACAATGCCCGCAATTATCTTTCAAAAATAGCAAAGTTCGCTGAAGCAAAATTTGACGAGCATCTTCCACCCGAATCCGATGTTCCCTGCAATTTGCACAAAGCAATGCGTTATTCTGTTTTTGCAGGAGGAAAACGCCTCCGTCCAGGACTCGCTTATGCTGCTTTCGAACTCTTCGGAGGAAAAGGCGATTCCATCTGGAAAGCGACCAGCGCTCTTGAATTCTTGCACACGTTCTCTTTAATTCACGACGATCTCCCCTGCATTGACAACGATGATTACCGCCGTGGAAAATTTACGGCACACAAGCAATTCGGCGAAGCAACCGCAGTCATGAGCGGAGACGCCCTTTGCGTGATAGCCTTTGAGTTAATGGCCAAAACGGGCAATGCCAAAGCAGTAGAAATTCTTGCACAAAAACTCGGTACATACGGAATGATCGGCGGAGAAATGACGGATATCGACTGCGAAGGAAAAAAAGTTTCCCTTGAAACAGTCGATTACATCCACTACCACAAGACAGCCGCTCTCATTGAGGCATCTCTTGTCATCGGCGCTCTGCTTGCCGGAGCTCCGGAAAGCGATATCAAAAAAATTGAGCAGTACGGAAAATCCATTGGACTTGCATTCCAAATCGTCGACGATATTCTGGATATCGTTTCAACAACGGAAGAACTGGGCAAAGACGCAGGCTCTGACGTAGCGAGCGGCAAAGCGACTTACCCGGCTCTTATCGGCCTTGAAAACTCCCGCAAAAAAGCACTCGAACTTTACGAAGATTCTCTCAAGCCTCTTGCTGAAATTAAAGGCGACACGTCCATCCTCAAGTCAATCGCCGCATTTATCATTCTGCGAGTCAAATAGCTGATGCTACTCAAAGACATCAAATCTCCAAAAGATATCAAAGGTTGTTCACTCGCCGAGTTGAATGACCTTGCAAATCAAATCCGAGAAAAAATCATTGGACAAGTTGCAGCTCACGGCGGGCATTTGGCATCAAGCTTAGGCGTTGTAGAACTAACAATTGCACTCCACTATGTTTTCAATACGCCGGAAGACATTCTCGTATGGGATGTAGGACACCAAGCATACGTCCACAAACTTCTTACAGGCCGGTTTGACCGCTTCGAAACTCTTCGCCAGCAAGGAGGGCTCTCCGGTTATCCAAAAAGATCCGAAAGCCCTTATGACGCATTCGGCGTAGGGCACGCATCGACATCCATTTCCGCAGCACTCGGCTTTGCTGTTGCAAGAGATAGGCAGCACAAACGGAACAACGTCGTAGCCGTTATCGGAGACGGATCCATGACGGGAGGAATGGCCTTTGAAGCACTGAACAATGCCGGTCTTTCCAAGCAGAATATGACTATCATCTTGAACGACAACAAGATGAGCATCGCACCCAACGTCGGCGGTTTTTCCAAATACCTGAACCACCTCATTTCCGACCCGATGTACAACAAGATGAGAAACGACATCGACCGCGTTATGTCGCGCATTCCGGGCATCATCGGGACTCATTTTAGGACATTGTTCGCTGCTGCGGAAAAAGCAGTGAAAAGCGCCGTCAAGCCAGGTCGATTCTTTGAAGACTTGGGCCTCCGCTATTTTGGGCCCATCAATGGGCACGATTTAGGAGAACTTATCTCCATTCTCGAAAGGGTGAAGGTAATACCCGGTCCTTGCATAATCCAAGTGATTACGGAAAAAGGCCGTGGGATGAAGCTCGCAGAAAACAATCCGAGCAAGTGGCACGCTTCTGTTCCATTTGATGTTAAAAGCGGGCTTCCGCTCAAACCGAATTCCGCTAATCCTTCCCTCACAAGCGTATTCGGTCACACAATTCTTGAACTCGCCAAACAGGATGAACGTATTATCGGCATTACAGGCGCCATGGCCTCCGGATGCGGCCTAGACATTATGGCCAAGGAACTCCCGGACAGGGTCATCGACGTGGGCATTGCAGAAGAACATGCCGTCACCTTTGCTGCGGGACTAGCATGTGGCGGATCTCTCCCCGTCGTTGCTATTTATTCCTCATTCCTTCAACGAGCCTACGACCAGATGATTCACGACGTCGCACTTCAAAACTTGCACGTCGTCTTCGTCTTAGACCGCGCTGGACTCGTAGGCGCAGACGGGCCGACGCATCACGGAGCTCTCGACCTTACTTACCTTCGTTCCATTCCAGGAATGACGGTGATGGCTCCTTCAGATGAAAATGAACTTCGCGATATGGTAACTGCCGCGATTAAGATGGCAGGACCTGTTGCAATCCGCTTTCCTCGCAGGGCCTCCTTAGCTCCAGAATTGAATAAAGAAGTTCTTCCTGTAGAAATTGGAAAATTTCAAATCAAACAGGAAGGAAAAGACGTGCTTCTATTAGGCGCGGGCTTCATGCTTCATGAACTTGAAAAGACGGCGAAGATTCTTGTCGAACACGGCTATACCCCCACCTTGGTGGATGCAAAATTTATCAAGCCGCTTGACATCGAAGACTACCGCAACCTGTTCAAAAGTCACAATACGATCGTCACCTTAGAAGACAATTCCATCGTCGGAGGCTACGGTTCTGCCATTGCGGAACTATTGGCAGACCAAGGTTTTGAATCGCATAGGCTTTTCCGTTTCGGATTACCCGACGGATTCGTTGAACATGGACAAATCCCGGACTTGTATCGTATGCTAGGCATTGACGGCACGTCCATTGCAAATAAACTATTGGAAAAAATATGACAGAAGAAAACAACAATCCGCCAAAGCGCGTTGTGAAAAACACATTTGAAGGCAAGTTCGGTGTAAGCGACAATCCCGCTGACCACGGTTTTGGACGTCGCCCGGAAATACCGAATCCAGACGCAAAAGAAACTCGCAATGAACGACGCGAATATGAAAAAGACCGCAAGCCCTATGGCGACAGAGATGCGCGCCCTTACGGCGAACACCGTTCCTTCGGCGACCGCAAGCCCTATGGCGACAGAGACGCGCGCCCTTACGGCGAGCACCGTTCCTTCGGCGACCGCAAGCCCTATGGCGACAGAGACGCGCGCCCTTACGGCGAGCAC
>Ga0172378_10004078_pt1 | contig 13721 bp, 14 predicted proteins | sample GrowelOW332metaG_FD_119755 | JGI IMG/M metagenome (GOLD analysis project Ga0172378, IMG submission 119755) | Groundwater microbial communities from an aquifer near a municipal landfill in Southern Ontario, Canada - Pumphouse #3_1 metaG | ecosystem: Environmental > Aquatic > Deep subsurface >... | reverse complement strand
GCGAGCATGCCGCCGACCAGTTCGAGGTGAATTTGGATTTAGGTTTTGTCATTGATAAAGTGCAATGGACGTTCCGGGAAGGCAAGGAAGATGTATTTGTTGACGCTGTATCTCCTTTCAATATAGCGGTACCGCCTTGGCAAAAAAAGGACCTTAGTGATATTGACTTCATAGCTGAGGCTCATGATCTATCATGGCAGGAGATATTGCAGAAGTTCCTTCGTAAGCCGTCCGACGAGGAAACGTTGAAGAATATCTATGTGGCCGCAAATTCGTTGCCTGTTGAACAAAACTCAGGAGATACCGGGCGTAACCAAATTGACCACCTTGATGATTTCTATCATAGTAGCATTATTGGCCGTTATAGAGTAATCGAGATATGGACGAAGGAATATAATAGGGCTTATTGGTATCATGACCGCCTGAATGCAACGGCCGGATATTGTCCACTGTCAGAAAAGGCTACAATGGACGCTGAGAATGAAAGGCGCAAGCAGGACAATATCAAGAAGGACGAAAACGGAGTTAATATTCTTGACGAGAATGGGGATATTCAATATTATGTTGACCCCTCAGAACTTGGTCTCATAGAATACCGAATGGCCATTGAGGACGTTTGGTATTACCGGTTCCTTTCGCCTAACGGCTATCTCCTTGATGAAGGGCTTTCACCTTACAAAGTCCTTCGTGACGGCTATTCTTTCTACTATCACCCGTATGTATTTCTTGCGTATGGATTCTTCAATGAAATCAGGAGTTATGTTGACCGACTGATTGATAAGCAACGGCAATATAATCACGATAACATATTGCTTGACTTTATCATTATGAACTCTTCCAAGGGTGTGCTTGCCATTGACGAGCAATCCCTTTCGGATAAGATGAGCGTAGATGAGATAGCCGAAAATTATGTGAAGGTCGACGGTACTATCTTATACACGTCCAAAAAAAGTGGCAATATTCCACAGTCAATCCAGAACAAGAGTTTGCCGGCTGGATTGGATCTTATCCTAAATCGTGACCGTTCCCTGAACGTGCAGCAGTCAGGCATACAACCTGCATTGCAGGGCGTGCACCAGAATACCTCCGGAAAGCAGTATCAGATAGAAAAGGATTCTGCGGCCACAAGTGTCACTGATTATGTCAGTAGCTTTAATCAGTTTACATTGAGGGTTGCAAAGAGACAACTATGGGAGATACAGCAATTCTATACCGAACGCCGTTCGGTCATGATCACCGGTGAAGATATAAAGGAGTACTTCAATCCACAAACAATGTGCGACATCGACTTTGATCTTGCGCTTACTCTGGATTCAAGTTCTACCGTTATTCGAGAAGAGATGAAAGACCTGGCTTATCAGGCTTATCTACGTGATGAGATTGAGTTTGGCCAAATGCTTGATGTTGCAGAATTTGGTGATACGGCCAAATTGAAAAAGGCTTGGCAAGAGCATAAGGCGGCCAAACTACAAGCCATGCAAGAGCAGCAACAGGCCGCAGCACAGCAAACACCTGCAGGTAATCCGGCAAACGCGCAACAACCTGCAGGTGGTAAGATTCAACCTATAACGAACGGTCGACCGGGGAATGGTGCACAGCACCTTATCTCTGATGAGGATGACGGGAGTCATACCCTTGTTGGTAATCCCGGTATTTCTTCATAGGCTTAGAGAGTTCGCACAGATAGTAGGTAATCCACATCTGTAGCTTTTGCTTCCTTATAGCGTTATCAACGCTACAACCTAACGCCCCCCACTTTGACGGGGTGTAGTAATACGATTTACGTTTCATTGTGTTGACATCATAGGGCAAATTACTCCCTCGTAGTTTGCCCATGCTTCTTAATACACGCAATGACGGCTTTAGCAACTTATTTTTTTCATACGTCATAGGCGACCAAACGTTATGTTTCCTGTCATAAAACAGGTAGACGCGGGGCGAACCTATCTCTTTGTACATCTGTATACACTGATGTACACCTTGCTGCCACATCTTGACAGCATGAAGTTTTTCCTTACGGACCATGTAAGGCCCGTACAACTTGAAGAATGCATCTTCAAATGCTACTTTAATTGATTCTTTCATATTTTTATATGCCTACTATTTCCGGCGCTTTTGGCCTCTGATGTAATAACTTTTCTCGTTCTTTTTCTGTGTTTGATTTGAACTTAATTATTTTTGGTGGATCCATTTTCTTATCAATCCATAGTCCTATAGCACGTGACATCACCCTATCATCGTGCTTACCTGGTACGTTACCGTACGTTCCGTTCGGGTACAGCATGTAGTAGGAGTATTCATTCAGGGCTTCTGGTTCGCGTTCGATATATCCCTGTTCCCTTATGATCGTACTTAGGTTCATTATCATAGCGACCTTCGTCGACCGGTTGGTATTGACACCCCACTTTGTTTCGTGTGTCTTGCGCATCTTCAGGGCTGATTGATTATCACAATACACGTTATCATCATACAAAGGCAGAAGGATTGGGAAGAACAATTCAGACACATCACCGTCCGTTTTATTCATTCGGGAATATGCCGTATTGTTTTCAACTGCCAGAAGTGCATCATTATAGAAATGGGAAAGTTGGGCGCATTTCATTGCAAGCTGATCAGGGTTGCAGTGGCCATGCCATTCCGCCACGACAACAGGAACTCCGCCGTACATTTCGTCGTATCTGTCAAAAACCGTCATGTCGGACCAGTCCGAAGTTTTGTGAGAGCCTCCGATATCAACCGATACAAGATACCTGTTTCTGACAATTTCAGAATCATCAGGCAAATCCCATACGGTTAATGGACCTCCGGGCTTTTCAACCAAATGTACGTTATCCATACATTCCTTCGTCTCCGGCAAGCTGCTATCACCCTCTATATCGCCTGTGAATATCTTAGGATCGCAACCTTCCCGAAGGTTTTCAACCTGGTAGATGTCAAATACAGCAGTTCCAGAATATTTAAAGGCCTCAATATCATCTGACGGGAATTCCTGTTGCATATCGTCAAGGCTCGGATACGAATCAAACGTCTTGGCCTTTTCAATATACCACTTTATCCCGCCGATAGTGGCACCCATTTTCAGCAATTTCCAGTAATAGCGGCCGTTATTGGCTTCTGCACGACGGTTCTTATACAGCCAAGAGACGAACTCCTTTTTATCTTCAAGGCTCATGTCAACGCGGTAGGTCTCGATCTCAAACCATGCTACGAATACAGCCGTATAGGCCGACATTGGCGCGCCGTTTTCGTCTACTGATTTTGCTCGTATCCATTCATCGTGAAACTCGTTCTGACTTCCATTTGGTGTAGACTCACGTGTGATGAAGTTGTGAGGCTTACCCATTATAGGTGATATGACTGATTTCACCACTTTTGAAGGTGTCCATTTCTCCGTATCAGGGAAAAATGCTTCTTCCGTAATGTGGGCCATAGCCACGTTAGTAGACCTTGCTGCTTCCGGATTGAGGGCTGTTCCCGTTTGAATGGTGCAGGACCGCGGAACAAGATACTTTACATTGGGGTTTTTGGAGTCATTCTTTATCTTAACTACATCTTCCGGGTAAGGCTGTGCAACATCATAGAATAGCCATATAGGTATAGAGTTGACAAGCCTTTCGTACATGTTGAACACGGTTATTGATGATGTAGACTGGTGGCCAACGATGTTGCAATTCCAACTCGTTTCCCAGAATATCATTATCCATGCCATGTAAATATCAGTCAAGGTAGAGCCACCCCACTGTCTACATTTGAGGAGGATAACGTATATAGGCAAATTCTCCAGTCGCATCTTTTCAAAGACCTTGCATAGCTTTATTTGTGCATGTCTAAGGTAGAAAGGTATATCCTCTCCACCGTTTTTGTTTTGTATCTTCGCGTAAGCGCCTGCGAAGAAATAGAAGTCATGCTTACACCTTATGCGGCAAAGTCTTCTTGTAACGGCTTCCCTGCTGTTCGCAAGGTCACAATCCGGCATATATCGTTTGATGTAACCCTCGATTGAACCGCACTTGATCAATGCACGAATAAATTTGCTATCTAACATCTGAACGGGGAGAAATTCTTCTTCTCCGTTCAGGAAATCAGATATTACACACTTAAATCTTTTCCCCGGTGCACCTTTTCCTGTAAGCGGATCGTATCTTTTAAGAAGGGCATTAACCCTTTTGCTATCCTCTCTTATGAGCCGGTTAAGCAGTTCAAAAGGAATATTCCCGTTTTTCTTTATATTATCCTTTTGCATAGTCTGCAAAATTTTTGAATACTCTTTCTATATAGAAAGAAAGCATTCCGGCCAGATAGAGAATGATATGATAGCTTCCTGCAAATCCAGGCAGGAAACAGCTTATGACAAGAATGAGTAATGTAAGAATAGCCGCCGTCTTATCTCTCCGGAACTGTTGGACCGCAATAAGTCCCATGAAGAAAGCGACGAACACAGATGCGCCAAGTACCGGTTTATCAGGTATGAATACAAATGAGAGTATAACGGATAAGCCCCAAGCGGTTATCAGTCTGCGCCATTTGAAGAGATTGTGAAGCATCAGGAGACCCCATGTGTTGCACAGCCAGTGCAATACGGAAGCGTGCCCGAACATGAAGACGAAATGCGTGAATAATGGGCTTGTCGTGCCTGCAGCGACGTACTTTGAAAACGGAATGATAGGCAGCATGAGCGCGCAAGCCAATAGTGTTATATATAGTTTAGTCATCTTTTCCTTTCTTTTTGTATCTTCGACAGTTTGTATTGTATGATCCAAGGGGTAAGCCCGATGCATGGTGCCTTCCGTTCAAGGGCAGCGATTACGATAGTTTGTAGTCCTTTGTCCTTGTAAGAATCTTGTGATGCAAGCATTTCAAATTCATCGTACAGTGCCTCAAAGAGCTTTTGCTTGTATTTTGTAGCATATGTTTTTTTAATACCATGAAGTTTCCTTTTCCTAACATAGTCCAATGCAGCATCATCAGAAATGCAATAGTATGGTGTTTCGAGGCGGGAGACTATTTGGCAAAGTTTTTTCATGGTCGTTGGATATGTTGCGACCTTTTTCGCTTCGCTGTATAGTTTAGGCAGTATTACTCTATCCCTTCTTATATAAACTTCGGTTACACTGCATTTATGCTTCATATAGAATACTTTGCATGATATAAATAATTACATATTTTTATATGGTATTTAATACATATAACAAGTGTACTTTACAAAAATAGAAATTATATTTTATATTTTATGACTTTGAGGCATGATAATTCCTATATCTTTAACAAAAATTTCAAGACATGGTCAAAACTAATAATGGAAAAGTGCCTGCAGCAGCAACAGAACCGGCAGTAGAACCGGCAGCACAACAGGAGAATGCCAATGCCGGTGCTGAGCAAGAACCTGCAAAACTGAGTAATAAACAAAAGTTTGTTTCTCGATTTAAAAAGTTAAAGCCTGACCTAAAAGATGATGATGAGGAAGGACTTTACGGCGTTGCCAATGAGGCCTTAGATAAGTACGATAATGACGAAGCACAAAGAAGCCGGCTTAATAAAATTATCAGCAGTTCAAAGATAGCCCCTGAGTTACTGCAGGGAATGCTTTCCGGTAAGAACGCGGACGGTACCGACTTTGACTTGGAAGATTATCTTTTGAACAAAAATGCCGATTACTTCCTTGACTATATAGAGGATCACGAAGGTGCCAAAAAGAAGCTCAAAGATAGAAAGGCACAGCGTGCGCGGGAAATGGCTGAAGAAGCAGAGTTCAAAAAAAACGAAGGTGCCAAATTAAAGAAGGAGGATTCCGAATTAGATGCGGCAATCTCCGCAATGGGTTATAAAGAAGATCAGGTGAAAGACCTTATCGACTGGATTTATGACCCGAAGAAAGGCCTTATTGCGAGAGCAGGTACCTTTGACCTGACCAAAGACGACTTTATTCGCCTTTTTAAGTTAAAGGACTATGATGTACAGATAGCCCAAGCAGAAAGCAAGGGTTACAAGCGTGGAAAAAATGAGAAGATAGACATGTTTTCTCATAAACAAAACCAGCGGAAGAATATGCCACCTGATTTGGGTACTGGAGGAACAAAAGTCAAGAGCCCAGGGCAGACAGACAAGACCCTTGAAGCATTAGATAAGATGAAGAATGCATATACCGAATAAAACTTAAATTATGATTATAGGCAAATTAGAGGGCGGTGGATATATAGTAGATGGCCCGTCTACATTAACATCCAAAAAAGAAGTCCTAAAGAAAATCGGGGACAATGATTTTTACAAAAAAGAGATTCGTTAATTAAAATTATTTTGAAATGAAGAAGTTCAGAAAGTTTTTAGGATTTATGGTGGCGATTGTCGCCATGATCCTAACATCAGGAAATGCGTTTGCAATGGCAGATGCGCCTGCGGTCACCGATCCGGTCGGGCCACTTGACAATGCTAAGGGTGTTGGCGTTGGAGGTGCGAATACCTTAACCCAATCCAAGGAAATCATGGAGAATCAGTTGAAAGACTTGGATTACTATCAGAAGCAGATTAACAAGAGAATTACTGAGATGAGGCTTGAGAGTTGCCCTGTTGACCAAATTTTGCGGTCTGCGTCAGGCACGAACAAGTCAAAATCGATTGTGGTCAAGTATTACTCTATTGGCCAGCGCCCTATCATGAGCGTATTAAGCGAGGCTATCAGTGCAACAAATGCAGGAGTTGCAACCGCCATTAAACCGGCAAATAACTCTGCATTCGGGGATATGGATACAATCCTTTTCCCAGAGATCAAAGGCTATTTAAAGAACGGTGACAGAGACCCGTTGAAGCCGTTAATGGTACGTATTGTTGGCCGCGATAATCAGAATTATCCAATGGTTGTAGCTGTCAATGGACGGTCAAACGCTGCGGCTAATACATGTTGGGACCTTCCTGATATTCCTCAGGGTGCTTTGATGTTGAGGCTTGGAAGAGCTGCAGCAGAAAAAGATGTTTCTACGGCATCATATTATATGTTGCCTGAGGCATCTGAACAATTTTGCCAGCGGTTTATTATGCAGGCCGAAGAGTCCATTATAGAAAGAATGTCTGCAAAGACTCTTGATTGGGACTTCACAAAGCAAGAAAGAATTGCCATGGACGACATGCGCAACGGCATTGAGCGTTCCGGACTGTTTGGCGTAAAAGGATCATTCAGATACTCTGATGGAGGTGGAACTATTTACACCACCGGTGGAATCTATTGGGAAGCAGGGAAAGATATTACACTTGGCCATTGGTCTCCAAAGACTGAGAAGCAACCTGACGGAACTCAGAAAGCCGTTACTGTTTCAATCTCGACAGATACCTATAAAGGTACAGACGGTAAGACTTACAATGCAACCGACCTTACAACGGTAGGTGGTAAGCTCTACGTCACAAGTACACTTGTAAATGGAGCAGCTGATGCATCTTCTGTAGAAGTGACAAAGACTACAACTTCTGTAGAGAGACCTGTTTATGAATATGTTATTTCCGAGAAGGAGTTAACAACATTTATCAACGCAGCTATCAAAGATGCAGGCAACGGAAGCCGCACAAAATTACTCTTTGTCGACAACTTGATTTACCAGGCTCTTTCTAACCTGAAATCCTCACGTCGTATCATTACAGAAAGTGAATCTTCCTATAAGAAATGGGGACTTGACTTTGAACAGTTCTCTTCCATGGGAACAAAAATCCTTATTTACCGGCATGATGCATTTAACAACATGGGCATGGCCGGTAGCGCTTTCTTGCTCGATCCAAGATACCTCGAAAAATGGGTATTCGGTGATTGGAGCCGTAAAACGTATGACCTTAAGAATTTGTACATCCGGAATGCCAATGCAGTTGTTATGGAAGAGTATAGCTGCTGGACACTGTATTATCCGAATGCACACGCAAGGGTTTCTCGTCCAGCCTTTGACTCTACCAAGGGTGTAACGGACGAAGAGATCGCAGCGTAACTTTGTAGCGTCGTTTACTTACATAGAACCTTAAAGGGCTCGCCTTTGACGGGCGGGCCCTTATTAATTCAATCATATGTTTATTTTCGCATCATCAAGACAATTCATCTTCAATGTAACATTTGGAGGTAGAAGCCATTTGGTAGAATTTGGCGAACGGAATGACTACGGCACCAGTGTATATCTCACTTCTGATCCTAATGTTGCGAATGCTATTCGCAATAACAAACTTTTCAAAGACGGTCTCATCATTGATAGGACCCCTGTAGAGGAGAAAAAAGAAATGCCTGCACTTGATCCGAAGACTATTCAGGCATCGGCACCACCTGTCCCACAAACGAAGGACAAGAAGGAAGCTGATTTAAAGACATTCAAAAACTTTTCTTTGGCCAAGGCATACGTATGCAAGACATACAATTTACCAAAGTCAAAAATACGAAATCCTACAGCCCTTTTTGCCTTTACCAAAAAGCAAGGCCTAACAATAGAAATTAACCCTGAATAAATGCAGAAAGCCTTAGACGATATTATCAAAGAAGTCCGAATTGCTATTGATGAAATAGCAAAGGACAACGACGATGATTTCATGCAGGATCAGGATACCGAGATCAGGTATGCTATTTTGGCCGCAGCTAATCAAGTTCTACTTGAAGCACCGGCCGGCTTTCTTAGGCCTGAACCTGTAACAGTAGGTGCCAATAACGATTATGATGCTGCGCAAACTCAATTTACCGACGGACATGGAAGCGTGGTACTTCCTGATAATTTCTTGAAGTTATTTGAGTTCAAGCTCATAAGTTGGCAGAGCAGCGTTAGGGAACTTATGGACCCCGGATCACAGGAGGCGAAAATGCAGGCCTCTACGTGGAGCCGCGGCACTCCACAGAAGCCTAAAGCCATGCTAACAACTGACGCAAACGGGAACAGGGTATTAATGTACTGGACAGCCGGACGCTACACGCAGCCGCCTTCCTCCGCAACAAACAATGTTTTCAATCACACGATTGAAGCATTCTACTACATTCCAACAGCCGAAATAGTAGATGTAACACCCAGTGACGGAACTGCAGCAGTACAGACGCTCAAAGTCGCACTGACAGATTCCGCAGAGAATAATCTCATTTACAGAGCGGCCGCACTCTTTCTGGAAGGTAAAAAAGAAAAAGACTTGTCAGAAAGAATGCGCCAATTATCAAAATTCAATTAAGCAATGTCAACACCAATTGATCCAACATCACCCCATTACAAAGGCAGGTTTAACAACATCTATGATGCTAACCTTGCTTATCCTAACGGTGGCGCAGAAGGTGATTTTATTGATATTGACGGTTGGGCACACTATTGGAATGCTGATAGGGGTACGTGGGGAGTCAACAAGGAACGTGATGCGTATTGGGACGAACTTCTCACCACACATGACAGTTATATAACCCCACATCTTGAATTTGATAACACCGGAGACGGTTTTTTGGAGTACGGAGAGACTTGTGATGTTACATGCCACGTTGTCAAAGGCTTTGACGATATAACGGACAGTGTGACTTCATGGGAAATCACCCGCGATAGTGGAGACCCGGTGGAAGATGATGCATGGAATCAAAGTGCAAAGGCAAAGAACTTCAACGGAAAGATAACATTTTCCTTTACGCCTACGCAGAATGACCTTGGCACAAATGCAAATTCTTATATAACGACATTTAATGTAACGGCACATGGCCAAGACGGAACGGACGTTACAAAAACCATATCACTATGATAACTTCTAAATTAAGATTAAGAAAAGACTTTGCCCCGCTAACCGTAGCGGTATCCATACTCTGTAAAACGCCCGGATCGCCAATGACGCAGGTGTACCGGGCTAAGACGAATACCTTTGAGCCGAACAGGACGCTTACGCCTTCCGTATTTGCTCCACTCGTTCGTGCTAATGCAAACGATGGATCTGTACCGTATCCGTACGGTAATGAAATGTTGGCCAGCATGAAATGGCTTGTCAATGGAGTTGATATAACGACATTGCCTGATTGGCAAGGACTATACTCAATTGACGTCAGCGGCACAAATACAAGGGGAGAAATAACAATTTCGAGGAATATTAATCCTAACACAAGAGTAGAGTTAACCTTTACCGGCGTTATCGTTGATAAGCGTCTCGGAGCTAATATCTCCATTACTACAGACCCTATAGTTTTATCAACAACAGATTCAAGTGAAGATAAATATTCACTTGCAATGACCGACGACCAGGTAATCCAGTACGATCCTTTTAAGGATAAGTTACTTTTGTATGATTACAAGGTCGCGCATGGGCTTATCCAAGCCAGCGATGAGACCAGGAACCTTGCCATTGACGGGAACTCTTATAAGCGGAGTTTTCAGGTGACTTTATATAAAGGCCCAAGCGAGTATACCGGAGGCGATTACACCTTGAAGCTGTATCATGTAAAAGGCCTCAACAATTTAGAGGAGGTAACGGCTGATATCAGTAATGAGGTGGACAGCATTACCAATACTTCCATTTCGTTAGACATTCGACTTATTGAGAAAGAAGATTATGTGGCCATTGCCTATGTTGGTGATAAGGAGGTTGCAAGAAAGCAGTTTACAGTAGCCCGATTATACCCGGTGTTCCGTTGGAGGCACACAAACTCCACATCAATAGCCCCTACAGACAAGGAGCGCTATGATGTGGCAATGGTTGATTGTAACGGTAATATCGTTGACTGTCCTGCCAATATCATCAAAATGGTATGGATGACGGATTCCGCAAAGATTACAGGTCAAGTGAAAAATGAAGGAGGGACAACATTGTTTATGCTTAGTTCAACGGGTATTGGTGATACCTATGCCGACGGTTGGCTTGATACCTATGCTGATGTGGCGCAGAAACCCGCGTATAGTGTTGCCACTGATGAGGCTGGTAATTGCCTTGTCGACGAAACAGGAAATCAATTAATATTTAACTAAATGAAGTATGTAATTGCAGACAGGAACAAGGCTGCCAATGTGGGCATAGTCCTCATAGGCCATCGTTTTGATAATGTTGGGAAGAATGTACTTCTCAACGAGAAAGAAGTTATGAACAACCATGTATTATCGGGTGATTTAGATGCGAGGGCAGAAGCCCTTAGCGGCCAGGCTTATCCTGAAAATACCATTTTTCAAATCATTAACAAGGAGGATTGGACATGAGTAATGAATACAGTGCTCAGGGCAGCATAACGATTAAACGGTTAAGGAACGGTGACACACTGTTTCTTACGTTCGACAACAACGGTATACCGCTTTACCAGGGAGTAGACCCGACATCGGGGGCTGTTAGTCCGGATTGGACGGTGCCAGCTAATCAACCCACACGAATTCCAAAGGTGACATCAACGCGTGGTGCTTCCGTAAGCCTTAGTCACCATGCCTGGGCATACAATGGTAATGCCCTTGTCTTTAATGGTGCACAGGACGGGAATTATGTGAAGGATTCCACCGGCATGTTTGAAATGAACACATCTACCGGTGAACTGAAAATTATTGCGAACCTTGCCTCAACGGTCAACTATGCGAATGATACCCTTACATATTCGTGTACCGCCACTGTCAACGGACTTGAAAGTAATCTGTCAAAGTCCATTGATGTCACAATTCAAAGTGTAGGTGCATCGAGTTACGTAGGGCTTTTGGTAGCCACAACGGAACAAATTTCAGAAGCTGTGCCAACAGCACAGATCGCTTCGCAATTGATGTTGGGCACATCATCTTTGACCAATTATTATATAAAATGGTACAAAGAAGATTTAAACCACGAGTGGACGGATAAAGCCGGCCAAAAGACGGTTACCGTTACCCGCGACGATGTGAACGGTACTACACTTTTCATTGCAGAATTTTATGCTAACCAAAGCGACACCGCAAGTGTCTACAGGGCAGCAATAAGAATAATTGATACTGGAGATGAATTTCAGATTGTGTATAGCATTACATCTGATAATAAAATGGTCGATGAGGGCCAAAACGTGACCGTCACCGGCAAGATAGTGAACATGCATACAAGTGCCGTTCTTGCTCCTACATCCGCCGTATGGACAACGGAAGTAATGGATACGAAGACATGGGTTTCAACCCAATCTGTACAAAGTAATGAAGTGATTGTCACAACTGCAGACACAGATACTGACCATGGCCAGAATGATGTGGAAGTTGTTGGAAATGTGGACTGGAACGAATAAATTTATAAATAAATATTATGGCAGTAGATAAAAAAAATATCGGCACAGTCGACTATGTTAAAAGTGTCCTCCGGACAAATGGCGTTTATGTTGAAATAGACGGCTCGACAAGGCGCATTACCGTTGACGACCTGATGAATTCTATCAATCAGGGTAACGAGCAATTGCTTAGGCAAGTAGCCTGGGGCGTGCCCCTCAAACAGACTACACAGAGTAGTCCGGCATGGGGTGTAGTAGGAAACCGTTCCATGTGGGAACAGTTCAAAGAAAGTTTGGGTGATTACCTCCTCACCAGTAATGGTGTGGCCGCAAAGCTGAGCGCCACAGACCGCTCTATTTTCGCAGACGGCACACCTGTAGACGAATCAAAAGGAAATGTGATGTTCCATTGCCTGCGTTTGTACTTTATCGTACAGACCGACGCAGTTACGGGAATTCCATATCTCTGGATGAGTATGTACCCAATTGGTGGCTTTTACATTGAAGCACCTTGGATTGGTGCATATATGGGCTATAATCTTAACGGAACCCTTGTCAGTAGGTCTGGCTACACTCCTACTGGATCACAAACCATTTCCTCTTTTTGGAACCTTGCCCATAACAACGGCAAAGATTTTGGACTGACAAACTATAGTCATCAACAGTTGATGATGATGCTTAACCTTTCCGAATACGGAAACCCGAATGCACAAGCGAATATCGGTTATGGCTGTTCAGGTGACGGAAATACATGGGATAAAACCAATGGCCTTAAAACCGGTGCTACATCAGGACTTGGTGACGCATGTGGAAAGATCAGTATTGCCGATGTAGCCGGGAATGCTAATGCTTCACGTGTCTGTCTGTTTGGAATAGAGGATTTGTGGGGTTGGTATTGGCAGATGATACAAAACATCTTCTTTGGCAGTTCCGCAAATGCTGCGCAAAACGGTTCAGAAGCATTTATCTACGAAGGCAACCGCATGCCTACTGCAGCAGAACTTACAACCGCACCTGTTGGCAATTATAGGCAGGCTACAAGGCTTACAACCCCTACAGAAGGCTGGATACAAAACATGCTCTTAGGGGATCATTTCGATCTCCTACCCTCAAAGATTGGAGGGGATTCTAATAGCTATTGGTCTGATTATAGTTGGCAGAATACTACAGGGCAGCTTTGCCAGTTTGGCGGGAGTGCGTATGTCGGGGCGCGGTGCGGTCTCGGATTCGTTGACTCGTCTAACGCCTTTTCGTTATCGGATGCGCCTTGTGGGGCTCGCCTTGCTTATTATGGAACAAACGTGAAGATTGTTGACGGGGCAGAACTGTGATAAAACGCCATCGCTTGAAAAAAGCGATGGCGGGGTGCTAAAAAAGGTGGCGAAAGATATGAGCTTTGCCAGTTTGGCGGGAATGCGAATAACGGGGCGCAGTGCGGTCTCGGTTACGTTAACTCGAATAACGCCTTTTCGTTATCGAATGCGAATTGTGGGGCTCGCCTTAATTTAATTATCGTTGCAGTCCGGAAGTCCTGAGAAGGAAACTACGGGCGGACGAATCT
>Ga0172378_10004077_pt1 | contig 13721 bp, 11 predicted proteins | sample GrowelOW332metaG_FD_119755 | JGI IMG/M metagenome (GOLD analysis project Ga0172378, IMG submission 119755) | Groundwater microbial communities from an aquifer near a municipal landfill in Southern Ontario, Canada - Pumphouse #3_1 metaG | ecosystem: Environmental > Aquatic > Deep subsurface >... | reverse complement strand
TTTGCCTTTTATCAACCAATTTTTTCTTAAGCATTCATTGATTGATTGTATTGATATTTTAAAATAATTAGTCATCTCTTTTTTTGTCAATACACTTTCTGGAATCTCGCAAGGGTCGCAAGGGTCAACGATAATAAAATACTCGTTTAATTTTTTCATAATTTTTTAAATCCTTCTTTCTGGATAGTATTTACTATCTAACTATATTATACGCTATTTTTATGCTTTTGTAAACAATTATTTATATGAAAACGTTTTCATTAAAATAATATTTTTGTGCTATTTTTTAGGTTTTTTCGGGTTTTTTCAAAAATAATAAGGTAGGAAGTATTTACTTGGTTATTCTATAAAGTTATAGAAATCTATAATTGGCTAAAAATGTATTTTTTGATATATATAATATAAAGTTTAATAGTATGGGTTGTATTTTACAACTCTTACTATAAAGTTTCGTTTTTTTTGGTAGAGATTGAATTTTTCAGTCAGGATTTATGTATATACATAAATACATATATACATACGCTTTATAGTATACTTAATAATTTGTATATGTTATATATGTCAAACTGATATATATACTATATATAAAAGATAACTATTATTGTAAACTTTAAAATAAATAAAAAGTTTACACGTTCCCGGGTGTGTTTTTTTTGGGGGGGGGGGGGGGTTTAAAGTGGTCTAAAAAGGGGGTAGGACTAGTCGTCGGTTGGTAATATGCATAAAAATAACCATTTCACACGTGTCAAACAAAAACGCTACTTTCTAACCCAACCTGCCCTCTATTAGCACCATATTCACCCATTTATCATTAAAAAAGATAATAAAATAAAAAAGGTTATAAGGGAGTGATTTGGGTAGTGATAAGGGTAGTAGTAGAGAGAGTAGTGATAAGTAGAGAATGGAAAATATGGGAATAAAAAATAATGTTCTTTTTTAGTTAAAGATTTGTGGGTAAAATGACTATAATATAGGTGTAGGGGGAAAACATAAGTTTATTGAAAGAGAGGGGTTCCCCTTTTAAAAAACAAGAAAGGAAAAAATAAGGTGGTTAACATGAATGAAAACATTTCAATACTAGCGTTTAAGGAGAAGATGTTACAACTCATTGAGAGTTATAACTTGAAAGACATCACAACTTACGAAGAATGCTATGAGGCTAAACAAACAATAGACGATGTGGTGGGAGAACTTATCTATGTCATAGCACGCAAGTTTGCCAAGTTTGAGTTGGCTAGAATAGCACGTGAGAGTGCGAGTACGGTCAAGCACTAGATGAACATTCCAAATAACGACAACAGGGGGAACAGTGTGAAAGAGTTGCTTGACCAAGCAGTTTGCAACAAACGACATAATGGGAGAGTTTCGTGGGTTCAGGTTCAAGAGCACATGCAAGATAAAGGGTATGACGGGACGAAAGAAAAATGGCGAACTATGTGGAGAGTCGCTAATGAGCCTAAAACAAAAAGGGCTCTAACAAGAGGAACCAAGAAAAGAGATGATATGCGAGTGAACCGATTTGAAGATGAGGAACGATTAGTCGCCTTCGTGAAGACCAAGAAAAGAGTTTCTTATGCAAGTGAGATATTAGGAATGAGTGAGAATGATATCTTGGCTATCTCATTCAGGGCTAACCTGCGAGGATATAACATCAAGGTGTGGCAAGAGAATGAGCATATGATGATACATAACCTTCCGATACTAGAAACGGGAGAGAACACTATCAAACGACTGCAAACAACTAACACCATTCAGGTGGCTATCGTGAGTGATACGCATATGGGGAGCAAGTTTGAAGCACTAGACGCCCTTAAGACATTTTATGAGTATGCGTATAGTAAGGGGGTGAGAGATTTCTATCATTGTGGAGATATCAGCGATGGCTACTATAAGACAAGAGACGGGAGTATCTTTGAACAATATGTTTTTGGGTTTGATGACCAAGTCGACTATATCACAAGAGAATATCCAAAGATTGATGACTGTTACACTTACTTTATTACAGGAAACCATGACGCTAGTCATATCGCTAACGGGGGTGCTAATATCGGGATTGCTATAAGTCGTGGGAGAAATGATATGATTTACCTAGGACATAACTACGCTAAAGTATGGTTAAGTGAGGGGGTTGACCTTGACCTTATGCACCCTAATGATGGGGCTACGACTACCATATCTTATAAAGCACAAGCCATCATAGATAAGAGAACTAAAAAAAGTAAGATACTCGCCATAGGACATTACCACAAGATGGCATATCTGTACTATAAGAAGACACATACTTTGATGTGCCCATCGTTTCAAAATCAAACGCCTTTTATGGAAGGACATAATCTAGTATCTTACGTTGGGGGTTATATTTTAACAATTCAATTAAACGATAATGGGGATATTATCTCATTAACGCCTGAATTTGTTGAGTTGGAATAATGTTAGTTCTTATAAAAGATATGCTAATTTAAGGGAGTGATATAATGGGACAAGATAATGAACTAATAAATTTAATAATGGAAGATAAGCAATTAAAAGAAAACATAGAAAGACGACAACTCTACATCACATATGCTGGGTTATTCTCGTCTGAACTTGTAGATAACATTGATTTAACTTCATTAGAATTAGATGATAAGTATAAGACAGGAAATCCTTCGTCTTGGCAAAAGTTTTTAAAACACAATGTTGTAAAACGTTTTATTGATGGATTTGTTGATGAACGTTCAGAACGTAATGCTAATAAAGCAATCGGTGTTGGAGCAAAGACGTCAGACGCTTTAAAAATTAAAGAACAACTAAAAAAGAAAAATAATGCTGATGATAACTCTAATATTGTTGTTATGTTTTTGCCACAAAAGGAATATTTTGATGTTTAATAAAGATAGTATTGCTAAAAATAAAAAGGTTCGTTTGTTAAAATGTGATGAAGAAGGTAATAGACATTATCGTTGTCCTGTGTGTGATGTTGGACTTGTTAAAATAAGAGATGGCTTATTTTATGGCCGTTGTGATAATTGTAATGCAACTCTTATTGATTATATCCCATTACCCCATCAAGAGGAATTTCATAAGTCTAACGCACAATATAGACTAAATATTGGGGGGTTTGGTTCTGGAAAAACCTCAGCAAGTTGCGTTGAGATTACGGCTCATGCATTAGCCACCTCTAATGGACGAACACTTATTACAGCACCTACCTTATCCTTAGTAAAAGACGCAGTTATTCCTGAATTGGAGAAGGTTCTCCCAAAATGGTTCGTTGACTATTCAAGACAAAGCCCAAGTCCTTATTATAGATTAACAAATGGACACCAAATAATTGTATATTCGTCAAGCGACCAAGAGAAACTACGTTCATTGAATTTAACTGCCTTTTACATAGAAGAAGCAAGTGGGGTTGATTATGATATATTTGACCAACTAATGACCCGTTTGCGTAATAAAGCAGGTATTGTGCGTGATAAGAATGGTAAAGAATTAAGGTATAATTTTATGGGAATTGTATCTAGCAATCCAGAAGAAGGTTGGATAAAAGATAAATTTTTGTTACATGCTGATAAAATTGTAGGTTCTCCAAGTATTGATGTAACTCAATACGAACCAATTAGACAAACAGACCGACAACGTCATTTTCACGCATTTATATCTTCAACAAGAGATAATAAGTTTTTGCCAAAAGAATATATTGAACGTATCTCAGCAGGTAAGAATAAGCGATGGATACAAAAATACATTGATTGTCTTTTGACTGTTAAAGATGGGGTTGTGTATCCTGAAATGGCTATTGCGTTTGAAGAACCATTTTCTATTCCTAAATCTTGGGAACGATTAGTAGGATACGACGCTGGATTTAATGACCCGACAGCAAGACCAATCGGTGCTATTTCCCCTAACACAGGGGTTATTCACATCTACGATGATTACTATGTTAGAGGACGCCCTATTAGTTATCACGCAAGAGAGATGGCAAATGCTTTAAAAGACTTAAAATTATTTCTTCCTGTCCAAGCAGACCCTCGTGTTCGTAATCGTAATGACAGAGATTTAAAATCTTATAAAGAATATTTTTACTCATTGAGTGGGGTTACCCTTGAAGAAGCAAATGATGATATCTTGTATGGTATCGAAAAAGTGCGTGATTATCTTGAAGCAGGAAAATTAAAAATATTTAATACTTGCAATAATATCAAGTACGAAATGCAAAGGTACTCATATCAATCTTTTGAAAACAGAAATAATGATAAACCAATGGATAAAGACAATCATTTAATGGACGCATTACGCTATATGATTACTGCTTTACCACAAAATCCAAAAGATATGAATAATATATATCTACGAGAGTATCATAATAAGCCAACATTTGCAAGTTCATTCATTGGGGACACTCTTGAAAGAAAAAGTCCTTTGGAATTAACCGAAGATGTTTATACAAGATTTAGATAATAGAAAAGAGGTGATTATATGGATAATAAACCAACATTAGACCAAGAAGTCAATGATTTAATTGTCAAAATTGCTGAACTTGACCAAAGAATAAGCAAATTAGAAAGTAGTGGGAACCTAGACGGTATTTATTTAGACGGAGTTCCTGAAAATATAAGAGAATATATAAAGGAAAAAAAAGGTGATAAATAATGATAAGAGATAGCGAATATTATGTAAAACTGTTTAGAAAAGCCAGAGAATTTGATGTACAACGTTTTGATGATTACAAAACAAATGTTGCATTTTATGAGGGAACGTATAAACTTCTTGCTTCATATGCAGAAGATAAACCTTGGGTAATTGATATTAACTCCCCTTATATGAGTGACGCTGTTGATATTCGTATTGCTTCTCTACAATCTAGTGATTATGTAGGAGAATTAGAACCTTTATCCCCACAAGATGAAAAAGATATTTTCTTATTAAACGAGATTACAAGAACGTTTTGGAATGAGATGAATATGGATAATCATATAAATAATGCAATAGAAAAGGTTGCTATTGTTCGGGACGCCTTTACACATATTGTGTTTGATGATAGTTGTATTTATGGTGGGACTAAAACTTTAAGAAAGGGGGCATTAGAGGCTTATCTAATTGACCCTTCAAGTGTGTTAATAGACCCTAATGCTTTATCACTTCGTAACGCTGATTATGTTGTAGTTGTTGAAAGAATTACACGACAACAAGCAAAAGATGAAGGATATATTTCAAGTCTTGAGGATACTATTGGAAACGCAATTACCCCAGAAGAAAGAGGAGAATTATTTGAAGGAAATGAATATAACGCAGAACAAGAAAGTATATTAACAAAGCGAACATTTTACGAAAAAAGAAATAATAAAGTATTTAAAACAATTTTATTAGAAAATAAGATTGTTGAAAAAGAAAAAGAATTTCCTCTTGATATTTTTCCAATAGCCCAATTACGTTGGCAAAAGAAATTTAAGTCAGCATATAGTCTATCTCTTATTGACAGACTGATAGATTTACAAAAATCAATCAATGCTGTAAAATCAGCAACAACAAATACAGCATTACAATTTGCTTGTCCATCATTTGTTGTTAGTGAAGCGAGTGGTATCAATCCTAAAACTCTCGCAGGAGTTATTGGTGTTCCTGGGCTTGTTATCAAATCTCGTGTCAATGTGAATGATAGTGTTAAGACTTTGTTTGATAATGTTATTGACCCAAATCTTGTTACATTGGCAAGTAAAGACGAAGAAGCAATTTATAGACTTGCAGGAGCAACCCCTGAATTTCAAGGGGAATATGGGTCAGCAGGAAATACAAAGGGGGGTTCTGATAGCACATTATCTCGTGCTAAAATAATTGAACAAAAGTTTTTAAATAATTTAGAAGAATATGTAGAAGATTTAACAAAAATTATTGTCCGTTTTATTGTTCTTGTTTTTGCAGAACATACAATTTATGCTCGTGGTTCAAAAAAATCTAACGGAAAGTATGATTTTAAGAAATACGATGTTCCTAGTAAGTTGCAAGATTTAGATTATACTTATTCAATTCATCTTGATATAAAAACACCTTATGCAAAAGAAAAGACAAAAAAATTATTGCAAGAATTGTTTGCTATGGAACAACAATATCAATCTCCTATTAAAGTATTAACTATTCTTGATATTTTGAAAGAATATGATATTCCTAATAGACGTGAACTTGTAGAAAGATATGAAAACTTGACAAGTAAAGACGCAGAAGCAAAATCAGAGATTATAACTCAATGGACATTCTTAACAATCAAGCACAATATTGATTCAAATACTATAAGTCAAGGAATTAAGGAAATTATTGATGGAAAAGATTTAAAAACAGTTGAGGAAGTATCTAAACAAATTGAAATGAAGATTGCTCAAGAACAAGCCCAAAAACAAGCCCAAGAAGAAGCACAAATTGCTCAAAAAGCACAATTTGCACAAAAAGCAATGCAAGAGCAATCAGTTCAAGCACAACAAATTCAGCAAGCACAAGCACAACAAAGTGTAACAGGAGATGAAGAATTTGGTGAAAATGTACAAGGAATGCAACAAGGAATGTCGCAAGGAATGTCGCAAGAAATTCCACAAGGAACGCAACAAGGAACGCAACAAGGAATGCCACAAGTTACAGGGAATGAAGAATTTTAAGCATTTTTATATTTAGTTAAAGTTTTTGATAAAATATGACTATAATATAAGTGTAGAGAGTTATTGTTCAAGAACCCACAAGCAGGGGGATAAATATGCTTTGTAATGAGCAATAATTACAAACCGACCTTAACGGTTGTAAAATATATTATGTGAGAAATGGAGAGATATTATGCCTGATTTTAATAAGTCTTTTGATAGTGTAGAAGAACTAGAAAGAGTTTTGGAAGATGAATTTTCAAAAAACGAAGATGTTGAAGAAGATGTTGAAGAAGATGTCGAAGAAGATGTTGAAGAAGATGTTGAAGAAACAAAAGATAAACAACTCGACGAACAACATAGTGAAGAAGAAGATGTTGAGGAAAATGAAGAAATTGAAGACGACGAAACAACCCTAGATGACCTAAAAGAAAAAAAGGTTACGGGTGATGAAGAAATAAAAAAAGTTGAAAAGCCTGATAAGACTGATTATGCCTTTAAAAAATTTCGTGAAGAAAATAACGACCTTAAACAAAAACTATCTAAACACGAACAAGAGATTAAAACTTGGGAAGATATTGCAAAAGCCTATGGTTATCAAAACTCTGAAGAAATGGCAAAAACAATTAAAGCAAAAAAAGTTGAAGAAGAAGCAAAAGCAAAAAACATTGACCCCGAAGTTTATAAGCGTTTGCAAGAACTTGAAGAACGTGCTTTGGTTGCAGAAAAAGAGAAACAAGAACAATCATTTAATTTTAAGAAACAACAATTTGTAGAAACTTTCAACAATTTTACAAAAGATAATGAATTAAGTGATGATGAACGAACAAAAATTGTTCAAAATCTTGAAGAAGAAGGTTGGGATTTTGATAGTTTAATAAGTATTAAAAATCCAAAAAGATTACTTCAAGGATATGCTGTGGATATTCTTGCTGAACGTAAAACTCAAAAGGTTTTAGAAACTGAAAAAAAGAGTTTAAAAGAAAAGAAATTTACAAGCACAAGCAGTGGCGAAAAATCTATCGACGATATTGTCAAAGATGATTTGAAAAAATACGCTTCTGAAAGGGGTATAAAATTATAAAAAAGGAGAGAACATTTAATGGCAAATAAATTAGCAACAGTTCAAAGAAATAGTAATTATACCACAGAGTATTGGGCGAAGTTTCTATTAGGAATGATTACCCTTGAACAAAGAAACTTTGTTTTTACTACTCTTGGTAGAAGTGTAGATATTCCCAAGAATATGGGAACAAAAACAATCTCATTAAGACGTTATAACAGTTTACCTGTTTCTGCGTCATTAACAAGTGAAACATTAGCAGAAGGAGTTGCACCAACTCCACTCAAAATTGAGGCTCAAAAGGTGCAAGGAACTATCAATCAATTTGGTGCTTATATTAAGATTACTGATTGGGTTGATGAAATTCATGATGATGATGTCAAGTCAATTTATATGCCTGATTTAGCAAGACATGCAGCAGAAGTTATTGAACGAGATGTAATTTCTTCGTTTGATGACGCAAGTGAATGGTTTGTAGCAAACCAAACATCTATTGATACTTTGACAAGTTCAACTACTCACGTTCTTACTCTTAAAGAAGTTCGTAAAGCAGCATTGTCAATGAAAAATTATCGTAGAAACGGACACGTTAAGTTTGGTGGAAAACCTGTTATTGTCGTTCACCCGAACGTAATGCAAGACTTACTTGACGACGCTGATTTGAAAGATAAAGTATTAGTTCCTGGTAACGATAATAGTCCTATCAAATCTGGCAATCTTGAACAATACAAACTTTATGGTTTCTACATTATTGAAACTCTAATTGCAGAAGTTCAAGCAAACGCAGCGTCAACGCCTAACAATGTTTACACATCTTATCTATTAGGACGTGAACCATATGTTGTTATTAAACTTGGTGGAAGCAATATTCGTTGGTTATCAACTACATTTGCAGCATCAAAAGACGACCCTCTTGGTCAAATTGCAACATTTGGTTACAAACTTTGGTCTGGTGCAAAGGTTATTGACCCGCTTGCAATCACCAAAATCTATTCAGTGTCTGCATATGATGTATCATTGGCTGATGATTACAGAAATGACCCATTAGGTCGTAATGCTATCCAAACATCATTAGATGATGGAACTATTGAACTTACAGCAACTCTCGCACAATCAGCAAAAGGTGAAAAAGACACTTTAACAGCAGTTGTTAAAAATGTAGCAGCCGCTTCACAAGCAACTCTGGACGATGGTTATGATGTAACTTGGACTTCAAGTGATAAAGATGTTGCTATTGTAACAAAAACAGGCTTGTTTACAGCAGAAGTTGAAGCAATTAAAGCAACAAATGGAACTGCAACAATTACCGCAAGTCTTGTTCGTAGAACAGCAGCAGGTGATGTTGCGATTGATACTGACGACCTCGCTTATACATTAACTATTGGATAAACATAACTAACTAAAAATAAGTTTTTATAACTAAAAAGCAAGATAATAGTTATGAAAAAGAAACATCGGTTTTTCCCAATAAACCTAACAAATTGGTCTTGCAACTTTTAGAAAGAGAGTGATTATTATTATGGCAAAACAAACTAATAGAAAATTACCACCAGCACCTGTTGAAGAAGTTTATGAAAAAGAGAGTGCTGCAAGAGAAGAATTAAAAAAACAATCAATGTCATTCATTCAAAAATTGATGAAAGAACCAAAACGAATAGTTGTTGGAAGCGAAGTTTACAAAACAGCATTAGGTTCTGTTTGGACATTTTCATATAATGGCTACCCTGTTACACTTCGTTTTAACGGAACGGAACAAAGTTATCCTGAAACTATTGCAAAGGCGATTGAGAGAAAATTAGCAAAAATTGCTCGTTCTATTCAACCGAAAGAAACTAACGAACAACTAGAAGGATTTTAATAGGGGTATTTTTATAATACCCTTTTATTTTTAGATAGGAAGGTGAAATTATGACTCTAACTAGCATTACAAACGCTGCAAACGCATATACTGACGAAAATTTTGAAGCGTCAAAAGTAATATTTTTTGTAAATGAAGCAATCAGTAAAATAAACAGTGAGTTAAAATGTGAATTACCAATATTTGAAGATGTAGAAACTGATTATACAGCACTTGCAACAAAATGGGTAATTTCATTGTTTATTCCTTATGCTTGTTATTCAATTAAAATGAATGACGGTTCATTGAATGAGGCTGATAGATATTTAGTAACATTTAGTGAAAATTTATTAAAATTAGTTGATAACAAATATTCTGCAATCAACGAAGATTATCGTGAAGATGATTTTGATGAAATATATCAAAGAGATTTATCTAATGGAATTGATTTTTCATTGTTTGGACGAACAAATACAAATGAAGATGAGGGGTTTGAATGAGTAAACGACAAATATATCGTGGTGACCCAGAGCAAAAGATTTTATATTTACTAGAAGATTTTAGTGGTGGTGTAAATACAGTAGACGCTGATGGGCTTATAAATGATAATGAATTTAGAAAGATGATAAATGTGGAGTTATCAACAAAAGGGTTAGTTCAAAATCGTAAAGGGTTTAAGTATATCAATATGTTTTATGAACTTCTTGCTGATAATGATATAACATTACCTGATGTTACGCATTTGTTTCTTGTTGTAAAAGATGAAGGAAATTTAATTGATAAACTAATTGAATATAGTTATATTGAAGTTCAAGAACCACAAGAAGATACTGAATGGACATATACTCCAACATCACAAACTTTGACACTTAGTGATTTTGTTTCTAATACCTTATCGCTTGAATATTCATTAACTATTTTATTGGCTAATGAAAAAGAGATATATTCATTATTGATTACAAAAAATATTGGTGAAGCATTTGTAATAACTCTTACTAAATTATATGAATTTGTTAAAAATAATGGGTACAATTATAATAGTACCGTTAATATTTCAAATACCTCACCGTTTTATAAATTATTAACAAACTTTAATAAGTATGATTATGTTAAAGTTGAAATTAGTGGATATCCTGAGGAAAGTGGTGTTTTAAACTATTCATTTGATGTTAACGGAAGTGGATATGTTAGTTTTGTTTCTGATAATATAAATGATATTAATATACATGTTGATTATGATGATATTAAATCATTTGTTATTGAAGCAAATGGTGATGAAATAGAATTAGGAATTAAAATGCAAGGGGTTACTTCTAAAAAAGTAAAAACAAATATTAAGACAATATACAATAATGACAAGGTATATTTTAGTATTTGTGATATTATTGATACTGAAAACTCTATTGGGGTTTATGATGTTGAAAATAATACTTTTAGTGTTATTGATAATACTAATTATTATGAGCCTGACCCTTATGAAGTTACTAATGTAGGAGATGATTTAGGGTTTAATATGTTGGCGTCTAATCCATTAACTGCTATTTCAGTTTCTACTACTACAATAAAAGCAATAAAGGCAATTTGGTTAACAAACGAGGCAACTGATGAACTTTTACAAAAAATACCAACTAATTCTCCGTTTCGTTCTTTCCAAGTAAATGTTTTAATAACAGGGACATCTTTATCTCCAAGAGAATTAAAAATTACTCTTAAAAATCAAGGGGGAGAAGTTTTGAATTACACTGCTGGTGCTCCTCAACTTGTTGATAATATTGTAAAATTTTATTTTGATATTGATTATATTGATGGGTTTGAAAATGCTACAAGTATTGAAATTGAAGTGTCAAAGAATGATACTATTTTAGAAGCAGACACATTAACTCCATTTTATCCAAAAGATGTAGTTGATTTTGTAGATTTTAATATTGATGGAGTTATCTATACAAGTGAAAAAAACACATATTATAAACGGCTTTCTGAGAAAACAGGATTAGCAAGCGATAGTTATTCATTGTTGACAATTACAAAACAAAGTGAACAATCAGATGTTTTAACTGCTAACCCAGAAGTAGTATTTAGTACTTATATTAGTGCAACTTATGACGGCTTGTTTTTTGAAATATATAATGAAAACGGGCAAAGAATTTTATATCAATTTTATAACGGTGGGCCTTCTTTTGAGATAGTCTATTCTTCTTTTTCTGAAGTTACTAGTTCATATCATACTTTTGAAAATTTAGAAGATGTTTTCCCGTCGTTTTTGAATATTATTAAAATAGGAAGTTTATATTATTCTATTACAACACAACTTCCTTATTATAACGAATCTGAACTTATACTCCCTATGACATCAATATATGAAATAGGGCTTGATAGTGGAAAATTGCTCACAGGAGTTGACTTGAAAGACATTAAGATTATTGAAATTGATAGTCGTTTATTGTATTATAATGAAAATGTTATATGGTTTAGTGCTACTAATCAATTTGATTATTTACCTAATTATAATTATATTGCATTATCTATTCCTTTGAATGATAAGATTACAACAATAAACTTTTTTAAAGGGTCTTATATTATATTTACAAAAGAAAAGATTTTTAAGTTATCAGCAAACTATGGTGATAGTGATTTTGAGGGGATAACTCTTGTTAGTGATTTTGTTGGGTGTATTAGTCCTAATTCAGTTCGTGCAATAGAAAACTCATTATACTTTTTAAGTAAAAAAGGGTTATATCGTTTAGTGTTGAATTATTATACCGAAACAATGGAAAATGTACAAAAAGCAGATAATAAAATAAAAGGTGAAATTGAAATTTTTGACGATGTTGATAGTTTATTATATAACGGGCAATATTGGTTATTGTATCAAAACGGAGAGTATGACACAATAAAACATTATTATGATATTGAATTAACAAATAAAAGAAAACCATTTACGTTTGATATTTATGCACAAAAACCAAATATTATGTTTGTAAATAACTTAAATTTATTAGCGATAAGAAATGGTCATTTGTTTGTTTATGATAATGATGATTACACTGATTTTTATGATAATGATGAAGAAGATGTAGTTGATTATACCCCTATTTGTGAAATTGAAACTCCTAATTTTGTGTTTGATACCCCTACTCACGATAAAAAAATTAAAGCAATTTATATTAAAAATTATTGTGATAGAATTATTCCTCTTGGAGTTACAATAAAAGTCGATGGGTACACAATTTTAGAACCTATTGCTTATACTATTAGTCATAATGATATTGGAGAAGTTATATTTACTACAAGTGATGTTGCTAACTTAACCGTTAAAAAAGACTTACTTGGTAATTTTGAAATAGGGAAAGACAAACTTGGTGATGGAAATCAAATAGTTCACAAATTAGTTGTTTCAAAGAAATGTAAAGCAATTCAACTTAACTTTAAGTTTAGAACTCAAAATTATTTTGGATTAGCAAATATTGGAATATTATATAAACTTGGAAAAGTTAAAGAAAATAGGTAGGTGAAAAAATGGCACAAAGAATAGCAGATACAACTTTAAGTGGAACATTTGCTGATGGCGAAGTTTTAAGAGGTTGGCAACTCAACAAAGTTGTTGAAGTCTTAAAAGCAGGTGTAAACTTAAATAAATCAGACATTGATAAGATTTTATTAGGTGGGGAAAGTGATTTTGTTTTTGCAACAAAGGAACTTGCTGACGCTTATCTAAATGAAAATGACATGCCAGATGAAAATCAATATGCCCTCGTAATGGCTGGTGGTGTTGATGGCAAAATTATTGACGTTTATAAATATGTTAGTGGAATTTGGGAATTACAAGTAGATGAAACTTTTTCAATATTTTACGCTTATGCCACAGCAAGAGATATTGATGATAGAGTTATTCAACTTGAAGAAGATGTTCCTACACTACAAACGGAAATAGAAGATGGCACAATCGTTCATGATAAAGTTAAATATGATATTGTTTCCCCAGCAGAAACCCTCAATATCGGTGAAACTCGGTGGAACGCTGAAGTTGAAACATTAGAAACTCGTGTTAGTGATAATGTATATTTACAGCACGGACAAGAGTTAGCCCTTAAGTGTAAAAACATAAGTGGAGTCAATATATTAAACGGAACGCCTGTCTATATCACAGAGGCAAGTGGCTCAAACCCTATTTTTTATATTGCGAAAGCAAGTAATAGTAGTTATGAACAAACATTAC
>Ga0172378_10004076_pt1 | contig 13724 bp, 10 predicted proteins | sample GrowelOW332metaG_FD_119755 | JGI IMG/M metagenome (GOLD analysis project Ga0172378, IMG submission 119755) | Groundwater microbial communities from an aquifer near a municipal landfill in Southern Ontario, Canada - Pumphouse #3_1 metaG | ecosystem: Environmental > Aquatic > Deep subsurface >... | reverse complement strand
GAAGGTGGACGTGATTATAATACGGTTGATATGAGTCGCGTTACAATGTACAATTATTATCTGCCTCCATACAAGGCGGCTGTAGATGCCGGCGTGGGTTCTGTAATGTCTTCTTTTAATGTTGTCGATGGAGTTCCTGCAACGGGTAATAAATGGTTACTGACTAATCTTTTGCGCTCTCAGTGGGGATTCAAAGGTTTTGTGGTTTCTGATGCCAATTCCATTTGTGAGATGAGTATTCACGGATTGGGTGATAATGAAGATGTTTCTGTGCTTGCGATGAAAGCTGGCCTCGATATGGATTTGGGAGGTGGCGGTTATGCCAATACGCTTAAAAAAGCTCTTCAGGAGAAACGTGTTACTATGTCAGAAATTGATCAGGCCTGCCGTCGCGTTTTGGAAGCAAAATATCGTCTTGGACTTTTCAAAGATCCGTATACCTATACCAAAAATAAGAATCGTCAAAAAGATGTACTTTCACCTGCTCATCTAAGCATTGCTCAGCAATTAGCTGATGAAAGTATTGTACTTTTGAAGAATACGGAACATGTATTGCCTCTCAGACCACAGGGCAATGTTGTTGTCGTTGGTCCCATGGGTAATTCACGTAGTGAACTGATCGGAACTTGGGCCAATAGTAGTTTTATAGATCCTTCACGTTCTGTATACGAAGCAGTAAAGGAAACTGTTGGAGAAAATGGTCAGGTTGTATATACGCAAGGTTGCAATTTCACTGAAGAATATTCTATCAAGAACGGACAGTTCAGTGTACCTACTGATAGTTTGCTTAAAGGTGCTCTAAAAGCAGCATGTCAGGCAGATGTAATTATTGCTGCTGTTGGAGAACCTTCTGGATGGACCGGAGAAGCATCTTCACGGCAGAATCCTTCGCTTCCGGAATGTCAAAAACGGATGCTTAAGGCTCTTAAAGCAACCGGGAAACCTGTTGTGGTGGTGATTTTGGCAGGACGTCCATTGGTGTTGACAGAGGAAGATGCTGAGTTTTCTACGCTTGTAGAAGGTTGGCACGGAGGAACTATGGCAGGGCAGGCCATGAGTGATGTGCTGTTTGGCAAAGTGAATCCGTCGGCCAAGCTTACGACGACGTTTCCTCGCTATGTGGGGCAAATACCCATTTATTACAATCATCTGAATACGGGGCGTCCGTCAGGAGATTTTTGGGCAACATCAAAATATTTTGATGGTGAAAATACACCGCTTTATCCGTTTGGTTATGGACTAAGTTATACGACATTTGATTACGGAAAGCCCACACTCAGTAAATCGGAACTTAATGGAGAAAATGATTCATTGACCTTAACGGTACCTATAACTAATACAGGAAATCGTGAAGGAAAAGAAATCGTGCAACTTTATGTACGCGATGTGGCAGCGAGCATTTCGCGTCCTGTCAAAGAGTTGAAAGGTTTCCAAAAGATATATCTAGCAAAAGGAGAAACGAAAGATGTGCGTTTTACGATCGGAGCACCAATGTTGAAGTTTTATAACAGTGAATTGAAATATGTAGTGGAACCGGGAGAATTTGAATTAATGGTTGGAGCTAATTCTCGTGATGTTCAGACGCTTAAAATCCAGTACAAATAATTGCTATATAAAAGACGGTACATCCATTTTAAAGTAAGCCCCAAAAGTTTCTATTTGACTTCTGGGGCTTACTTTAAAAAGTACTTTATGTTTCATTTTTTTTAGCTTAACGGAACGAATTAGAAACATAAACTTTCGTACCCATTATTAATAAGGTACGCGCGTATGCCGTATAAGAATTCTGACTCGTTTTTATTTCATTCGAAAGGAGTGTGAACAAAGTACGACTTTGTTTAAAATTATTAGAGTCCGGTAAAACTTGAAAAAGATAGCTTCGCTCATTTTTATGGCTTATTTTTAGGGGAAATGTCTCTCATACTTACTAAAAAACAGAACATATTATGTCCTATATCACTTATATTCGGATGCAGAGAAAGCTGTCAGCTAAATCGTAGGTATAACTCGTAATGAGAACTTTCACCGTATACCTATAGATTTTTTTCTTGTTTTGACCTCCAATCAATATGATTTCAATAATTGATTTTTGAAAAGAAAAAGAGGATGCGTCAAAATAAACACATCCTCTTTTGAGGTTTGTATAGGTTAAATAAATTTTACCGTGCACTTACGGGACGACAGCTTTTGGCGCTACCAAAGGTTTTGTTTGGTTGAGGCCCCATTACAAATTCTAATGTGCCACCACGCATAATCTGATTATAAGTAATGAATGAATTCTTGTAGGGTTTTCCATTCAATTTGGCAGATTGGATATAAATATTCTTGTCGCTGTTGTTTTTGGTATTGACAGTGAATTTCTTACCAGACGATAAATTCATTGTAATACTTGAGAACAACGGACTACCAAATACATAAACCCCATTTGATGGATTTACTTGATAAAGTCCCATGGAAGACATCACATACCAAGCTGACATTTGTCCACAGTCTTCGTTACCGCTAAGTCCGTCAGGTTCGTCACGATACATTTCTTTCTCAATACGGCGTACCATTGCTGCCGTCTTCCATTGTGCTCCGGCGTATACATATAAATAAGGTATATGGTGGTTAGGTTCGTTTCCATGAGCGTACATCCCAATGAGGCCGGAAACATCGGGTGGAGCATCCTTACCAATTTCTCCAGTTACAACAAAAAGAGAATCCAAATTATTGCAGAATGCTTGATCTCCACCATGAAGAGCAATGAGTCCCTCTGGATCCTGTGGAACCATAAAGGTATATTCCCAACCATTTCCTTCTGTAAAGTCAGCTCCACTGTTTGTGTGACCTGCATAGAAAGGATCGTAAGGCATAAACCAAGAACCATCCGACTTCTTGGGATGTATTTTCAGTATGCTCTTGTCAAAATACTTTTGATATACATTACTGCGTTGCAGAAAATGTTTATAGTCAGCTATTCTGCCCATCTGTTTTGCCATGAGTGCAATACCGCGATCATCTGCTGCATATTCCAGTGAGATAGAAGTGGCTTCACCATGTTTGTCACAAGGAATATAGCCGTATTGTTTTAGTAATTTAATAGCGGGTAGACGGTCGTTGTTTGCTGTAGAAATCATGTAATTCAATGCTTTTTTGGTATCATATCCGCGTATACCTTTTAGATAAGCATCAGCCAGAATGGGAACAGAACTGTAACCAGGCATGCAATTGGTTTCACCCGAATAAAGGGGCCAAATGGGCAAATAACCGTTTTGGTCATAAATACTCAAAAAGGAATTAATAAAATCGTTTACGCGATTCTTCTGGATGAGTGTATACATGGGGTGAAGCGTGCGGTAAGTATCCCAAGTAGAAAAAGTAGTATAATTTTTAAATTTGTTGCCGGTATGTATTTTGCCATCAATACCCAGAAAGTCTCCATTAACATCGCAGTAAAGGGTCGGTGAAATGAATGCATGGAACAGAGCCGTATAGAATATTGTTTTTTCTCGTTTTTCTCCTTGTACTTGAAAAGCTGAAAGTTCTTTATTCCACTGGTCATGAGCCGCACGACGCACAGAAGTAAAATCCCATCCCGGCATTTCTGCGTTCATATTCATTTTAGCGTTTTCGCAGCTAACTGAAGAAATGGCTACTTTGGCCATGACGTCATTGATGTCACTGCCAAAAGTGGCAACTCCTTTAACACCTACATCTTTTAACTCATCCTTGCCAACTTCCGTATCAGTTTTGAAAGTCAATAATTCTTTGATGGGTTGATTAAAACGGGCATAAAAGAAAACTTTATGTGTCGGAGCCCAACCATGTACAAAGCGATAACCTTCAATCGTGTGGTTATCTATTTTTTTTATATAAGATTCGAATGCGGAGTTTCCTATGCCGTTTTCCAAATCAATAAGCAGGCGATGTTCTCCTGATGTGGTATAGGTGTAGTGATGTATACCCACACGTGCCGTAGACGAGAGTTCTACATTAACTCCATTATCCAATTTTACTGAATAATATCCTGGTGCAACTTTTTCGTTGCTATGACTAAAGGTGGAAGAAGCAGTTCCGTCTACATGATCAGGCCTGGCCATTACCGTGCGTACATTTCCTGAATATGGCATCAGTATAATATCTCCCATGTCGGAGCACCCTGTTCCGGAAAGGTGTGTGTGACTGAATCCTGTGATGACCAGATCACTGTAATGGTAACCGGAACACCAATCCCAACCCTGATACATATTGTTCGGGCCCAATTGTAAAGAGGAGAACGGAACGCATGCACCTACAAATACATGTCCATGACCTCCAGAACCGATGTGAGGATCCACAAATTGTGTAAAATCCTCTTGCGAATTTGCATGAATGGATAAGCTGCTGAGTAACAGAGCTGCCATAAAGAGTAACATTTTATTTTTCATATTCAAGAATTGATTTTATTGTCATACATTCTTTCTAAACGTAATTAGGTACTTGTTTATTGCTTTCGATGATAGTGAAAATCTATATAAAAGAGCATTTTTTTTCTTCTGAGAAATGTTTAGTTGTGTTAAGTGATTCATATCTTAATTAAGTGCTTAATTTGAGCTGAAAGTTGTAACTTTGCAATTTAAAAATAAAAAAATGGAACTGAAAGCTTTATCAGGCATGACACTGGCCGAATTGCAACAGATTACGGCAGATTTGGAGCTACCAAAATTTACAGCTATGCAAATGGCAGCTTGGATATATCAGAAGCAAATATTTAATATTGACGAAATGACAAATTTGTCGAAGACTGTGCGTGAACGCCTTTCAGCTACTTTTACTTTGGGACGGTCGCTGCCTGCAGAAACACAAACTTCAACAGATGGAACCGTAAAATATTTGTTTCGTACAATTAGTGGGGATTTCGTGGAAACGGTTTACATTCCAACGGAAGACCGTGCAACACTTTGTATTTCTTCTCAGGTGGGATGCAAAATGGGATGTAAATTTTGCATGACAGGGAAACAAGGTTTTCAAGGTCAACTTACGCCTGTGGATATATTAAACCAAATATATTCTGTTCCAGATTTTGATAAGATAACGAATATCGTATTTATGGGGCAAGGTGAACCGTTGGACAATTTGGACGCTGTTCTTCGGGTGACGGAATTGCTTACAGCTCGTTATGGTTTAGCATGGAGCCCTAAGCGTATTACGGTATCGACAGTAGGATTATTAAGTGGCTTGAAGAAATTTTTAGATCAGAGTGATTGTAATGTAGCGATTAGTTTACATTTCCCTTTTCCGGAAGAGCGTATTGAATGGATGCCTGCGGAAAAAGCTTATCCTATAGAGAAAGTTGTGGCTTTATTGAAAGGCTATGATTTTTGCAAGGATTTAAAAAGAGGAGAAATCCGAACTACAAACCATCAACGTCGTTTATCCTTTGAGTACATTATGTTTAAGGGAATTAATGACACTCAGCGTCATGCACAAGGGTTGGTAAACCTTCTTCGCGGATTGGATTGCAGAGTGAATTTAATACCTTTCCATGTTATTCCGAACAGTCCGCTTCGAGGGTGCAATGCTGACGATATGCGTATTTTTAGAGATTATCTGACTCATCATGGTGTCTACACGACGATAAGAGCCTCTCGAGGTCAGGATATCTTAGCTGCTTGCGGTTTACTAAATACCTCACGTCAAGAGGCTCTGAAAAAAGGAATGCGTGGGCAGAAAAACTGATTTTGGGGACGTGAATGATTGTAATGTGATAAAATTATTGTATATTTACAGCAATTTAAAGAATAAACGTTACGAATAATATCGTTGATAATAGAGGTATAATATGGAAAGTGAAAAGATACGAGTGGGTATTACCCATGGCGATACCAACGGAATAGGATATGAGCTCATATTGAAAGCATTTGCAGATCAAGCCCTTTGTGATCTTTGTATACCTATTTTATATGGTTCTGTAAAAGTAGCCAATTTTCATCGTAAGGTTCTCAATTTAGCAACGGAATATACAGTTGTAAATAGTGCCAAAGATGCAATCTTTGGACGACTGAATATGGTCAATTGTTTTGAAAATGAATTAAAGATGGAAATAGGAACGCCTACTGAGGAAAGTGGGCGTGCAGCATATCTCTCTCTGGAGAAGGCTGTCGAAGATTATCATGAGGGCAATATTGATGTTTTGGTGACTTGCCCTATCAGTAAACATAATATATATAGCGAAGATTTTCATTTTATTGGTCACACAGACTATTTGGAGCATGTGGCGGGAGATGGGCAGGAAGCATTGATGATTTTGATGAATAGTATGATGAGGGTGGCACTTGTCACAACTCATTTACCCTTGAAAGATGTGTCAGCTGCAATTACGAAAGAAAAGATAGAAAGAAAAATAGACATTTTCAATACTTGTTTGCATACAGACTTTATGATTTCAATTCCTCGCATAGCTGTTCTAGCGTTAAATCCGCATTCTGGAGATGATGGCCTGTTGGGAACGGAAGAGCAGAATGTAATTAGTCCTGCGATACAATCGATGAGAGAAAAAAATGTACAGTGCTTTGGACCCTATTCTGCTGATGGTTTTTTTGGTGCCGGACTGTATACGCATTTTGATGGAATTTTGGCAATGTATCATGATCAAGGTCTGGCTCCATTCAAGGCCCTTTCTATGTCTGATGGTGTAAATTTTACAGCAGGCTTGCCTATTGTAAGGACTTCTCCTGATCATGGCACGGCTTTTGACATAGCGGGAAAAGGAGAGGCAGATGAAAATTCATTTCGTCAGGCGATTTATTCTGCCATAGATATTTGGAAGAATCGCAAGCACGAAGAAGAAATTTCGACGAATCCTTTAAAAATTGTACCTCCAGAAAGAGACAGTCACAATTATACTCATCACGCCCCACAGCAGCAAATAGAATAATGAGGTATGCCATCATTGCAGCAGGAGAAGGTTCACGCCTGATTCAAGATGGAGTGAAAGTGTGTAAGCCGTTGGTTTGTTTGAATAGAGAACCAATGATAGATAGGCTTATTCGTATTTTTATTGAACAAGGAGCTTCTGAAATCGTGGTGATTGTAAACGATAAAATGTCGGACGTGGTGAGACATGTAAAAGACTTACAGGCTCAACATGAGAATACGAGTTGCGTGATGGAAGTTGTTGTCAAATCTACGCCGAGTTCGATGCATAGTTTTTATGAATTAAGTCCGTATTTGGAAAATAGTCTTTTTTGTTTGACCACGGTAGACACTATTTTTAATGAAAATGAGTTCTCCACTTTTATAGAACAGTTTAAAACAACTTCATTTGATGGTATGATGGCCGTTACTGATTTTGTGGATGATGAAAAACCGCTTTATGTTGGGACGGATAAAGAGCTAAACATTACGGGTTTTTATGATGAAAAGTGTGGCTGTTCTTATATTTCCGGCGGTATCTATTGCTTAAAACCTGTGGCCTTGAATACGCTGCGTCGTTGTATGGAAGAAGGAAAGAGCCGAATGCGTAATTTCCAACGTCAATTGGTGGCAGATGGTTTGCATTTACAGGCTTTTCCTTTTAAAAAGATACTGGATGTGGATCATGTTGGAGATATTGTAAAAGCGGAGAAATTTTTAAAATCGTAGGGATGTCGACGTGGAGAGGAATTTTACGGGCTGCGGAATATTCTCCGAATTCAAATGACCTGACTATTATGCAAGAGGTTGCAAGTAGATTGCAGACTCAAGGTAATGAGGTCAGTCTTTTTCCAGAACAAGTCTTGATAGAAAATGTTATTGAAAGTGACGCGTATTTTTCCATGGCTCGCAGTCAGTGTGTGTTAAGCATTCTGGAAAAGGAAGAACGACGGGGCGCAATTGTTTTTAATTCTCCGCGTGGTGTGCGCAATTGTAGTCGTCCTGTGATTACTAGATTGATGATGCAAGAGCAAATATCGATGCCGGAAAGTATTATATTGGATTTGGATTGTTGTGATTTCATTTCGCCGCAGTTGAAGTATCCGTGCTGGCTTAAGCGTGGAGACTCTTGTGCTCAGCAGAAAGCTGACGTATGTTTTGTCAAAAATGAAAATGAATATCGACAGGCTGTGGAAGATTTCCGAAATAGAAGCATTTATTCTGCAGTGTTCTGTGAACATATAAAAGGGGATGTCGTGAAATTTTATGGTGTAGCTGACAGCCCTTTTTTCTATTGGTATTATCCCACGTTATCGAACAGACATGGCAAGTTTGGTTTGGAAGAAATAAACGGACCAGTTAGACAATATTCTTTTAATGTTCAAGCGCTAAAAAAAACGGTTGACAAAGTAGCTGAGATTTCAGATACTCCCATTTATGGAGGTGATTGTATAGTGGATGCTTCAGGTGATTTCAAAGTGATTGATTTTAATGATTGGCCCAGCTTTTCATCTTGTGTTGATGAGGCGGCCGATGCTATTTCAAATTTTCTATTAAAACATTATTCGAACAATGGAGACAATAAAAAATAATATTGAAGCTACATTTAAATCGCAGGATACGGAGGAGTGGTTGGATATACATTTAACTCGTCCCATAGGTTATTTGTGGGCTCGTTTTTTTAACCATTTTGATATTCATCCCAATGTAGTTACGGTTCTATCTATCTTCTTAGGGGTAGCTGGAGGTGTTATGTTTTATTATACGGATTTCATACATAATTTAATAGGGGTGTTACTCTTGATGTGGGCTAATTTCTATGATAGTTGTGACGGACAATTGGCTCGGATGACAGGAAAGAAAACACATTGGGGGCGTATGTTAGACGGTTTCGCAGGTGATACGTGGTTCTTTACAATTTATTTATGTATTAGTTTACGCCTTTTTTATCAGGAAATTCCCTTTACTCATGTGGAATGGAACTTCTGGATTTTTTTGTTGTGCGCGATATCTGGTATTATTTTTCATGCACGTCAATGTCAATTGGCTGATTATTATCGTAACATCCACCTTTTCTTTCTGCCTGGAGTGGAAAGTGAATTGGATTCTTCTATCCAACAACGAAAGATCTTGGATGAGACACCCAAAAAGGGGAATTTTTGGTGGCGAGCTTTTCTTTTTTCGTATATTGGTTATACCAAAAAGCAAGAGCATATGACGCCGCGTTTCCAAATCCTGATGCAGTATATCAAGAATAACTGTCATGCAAAAGTTACTGAGCGTTTTCGGTCCGATTTTCGTCAACAAAGTTTGCCACTTATGAAGTATGCCAACATTTTGACGTTTAATTGTCGTGCTATTACGTTGTACGTTGCTTGTTTGATTAATTTGCCTTGGTTGTATCCGCTGGCAGAAATAGTTGTGTTTACAGTTCTGGAAATTTATATGCACTATCGTCATGAAAAGATGTGTATGGTTTTTTATGAGAAATTGAAAGCAGGTGAATATCAGAAATAACAATAGAAAGTTGCATGAAAGCAAAATATCGTAACATCTTTATTATTTTGGGCTTGGTAGCTATCGTTATCATGCTGTTGACATTCCATATGGATTATAAAGAGCTATGGGCCAATATTCGACGTGCAGGTTATTGGTTTATTGGCGTGGTCGGTATCTGGGTCGTTATATATTTTTTTAATACGGTTTCTTGGTACTTTATTATTCGTAACGGGCAACGTTCGTGTCCGGTACATTTCTGGTATGTTTACAAACTTTCTGTTTCCGGTTTTGCTCTTAATTATGCAACGCCATTTGGCATGATGGGTGGTGAACCTTATCGTGTGATGGAACTTACACCGTTTTTGGGTGCATCGCGTGCTACTTCATGCGTTATTTTATATGTCATGATGCATATCTTTTCGCATTTATGCTTTTGGTTTTCCTCTATTTTTCTTTTTATAGCTCTTTATCATGTCACACTGCCGTTGGGGATTTTGTTTATAATTATCGGATCTTTTTGTTTGGTATGTATTTATTTCTTCATGAAAGGTTATCGAAATGGTATGGTGGTGAAAACGTTTAAAATTTTACAGCATATTCCATTCGCAAAAAAATGGGCAACGCGTTTCTATACAGAGAAACGAAAATCGCTTGAAACGATTGATTGTCAAATAGCGGAGCTGCATAGTCAGCGAAAGTCTACATTCTATATGTCGTTCCTATTTGAATTTTGTGCCAGGATTTTGACGAGCGTAGAAATCTTTTTCATTATGAAAATTTTGATGCCCGATGTGAACTTTTTTAATTGTGTGCTTATTATGGCGTTTACTTCATTATTTTCCAATCTGTTTTTTTTCTCACCTATGCAGTTGGGAGCTCGTGAAGGTGGTTTTGCTTTAGTGGTTAGTGCATTGTCTCTTTCTGGGGCTGTTGGTGTTTATACGAGTCTCATTACGCGTGTGCGTGAACTGATATGGATTTCAATAGGGGTCGCATTGATGAAAATTGGGAATAATAAAAAACAAAAGGATGAGGTGCCCAAAACTTAAAAAAATACGTGGAGTTATTTTTGATTATGGTGGAACGCTGGATACGAACGGCCGCCATTGGGCTCATGTACTTTGGGATGGCTATTGTTTTGCTGATGTATCTGTTTCGGAAGATCAGTTTCGGGAGGCTTATGTTTATGGAGAACGAGCATTGGGGCGAGAACGAATTATTCAGCCAGGAGACAATTATCATACACTTTTGCTTAAAAAGGTGCATCAGGAATTCCAGTTTTTGTTGAAAGCAGGCTTTTTATCTTTTTCTGATACTGAATGCCTGAAAAATGAAAGGATGATAGCTGATTTCTGTTATGCCGAAGTGCAGCGCGTGCTTTCCATTTCACGTCAAGTATTAGACATTTTATATCAAAAATTTCCACTTGTATTGGTTTCTAATTTTTATGGCAACATGCAGGCGGTGCTGCAAGATTTTAAGCTTGAAAACTATTTTAAAAATATTGTGGAATCTGCTGTCGTAGGTGTGCGTAAGCCAAATCCGAATATTTTTCGATTAGGGATTGATGCTTTACAGCTGCCTCCAGGTGAAGTTTGTGTGGTGGGTGATTCTTATGAAAAAGACATCTTGCCTGCCATGTCTTTGGGATGTCACACTGTTTGGTTCAAAGGAGAAGAGTGGAAGCCTTCCGAACATGATGACATTGTTGCAGATACCATCATAACAGAGATTGTACAATTGCCGGATGTCTTCTGGTAAAAAATCAAATAAATTAATTCGGAACTTTTTAACCTATTTCTCTGTGACAATGAAAAAAATACTTTTGACCCTAATTTTAATTCTCCTGATATTATTTCCTGTTGCGGCTGCCCGACAAACTAAAGTAGCTCTTGTTTTAAGTGGCGGTGGGGCAAAAGGTTTTGCGTATATTGGAGTTTTGAAAGTGCTTAAACAGCAAGGTATACCTATAGATATGGTTGTCGGCACAAGTATGGGCTCGATTATTGGTGGACTTTATGCTTTGGGTTACAGTCCCGAGCAATTGGACAGCTTAGTTCGCCATCAGGATTGGGCAACTTTGTTTTCTGACCAATCACCGCGTTTAGAACAAACTATTTCGGAACGTCAGGATGCGTCTCGTTATGTTTATTCCATTTCGATGGGAGATAATATAGCAAATTCAGCACCTCAAGGTGTTGTGAACGGCCGAAATCTGGATAAAATGTTTAAAAAACTGACGGTGGGTTATCATCAAACTATTTCGTTCGATAGTTTGGCAACGCCTTTTGCTTGTGTAGCTACAAATGTCGTTGATGGCTCTGAGTATGTTTTTCATCGTGGAGTCCTTTCTCAGGCAATGCGTGCCAGTATGGCTATCCCCGGCGTTTTTAGTCCAGTACGTCTGGATACAATGGTTCTAGTTGATGGTGGATTGGTAAATAACTTTCCTGCTGATGTAGCGCACAAAATGGGTGCTGACGTTATTATTGGTATTGGTTTCCAAAGTGAGAAGGTTAAATCATCTGATTTGAAATCTGTCACTCAAATACTGAATAACATTGTTAACATTGAAACGCGGAAAAAGCTTTATGATAATGAAAAATTATGTGACCTCGTGCTGCATGTCGACGTACATGGCTTTTCTACAGGTAGTTTTACTACAGATGCCATTGATTCCATGATCCGTTATGGAGAGGAAACGGCACTACTTAATTTGACTAAGATTCAAGAACTACATGAGAAAATAGGGCCACGTACATATAATCGGCGTCCCTATCGAGAATTAGATACTCAAAAAGAACGTTTTTTTATTCGCCAAGTAGCTTTTGAAGGGGTAAATCATAGTGAGGAAGAGCAGATTTTGCGCCATTGTGAACTGTCAGATTTGCGTGAAATGAGTTTTGATGAAATAGAAAAAGCAGAACGTCAGATGATGGATGAACTTTTGTATACTTTTGTGACTTATACGTTGCAGGAAATAGGAGGAGGTTATCGACTGACTTATTTGGTTAGTGACAGAAAAAAAGTTGGGGCTCGTTTGGGCGTTCGTTTGGATAATGAGGAGATTGCTTCCTTGTTGCTGAATTTGCAGCTTCGCTTACGAGCTACATTACCTCAAACGGTAGATTTTACGGCGCGTCTCGGTAAGCGTTCTTATGGTGAACTGGGTTATAATTTTGAGGCGAGCCGACGTCGTAACCTTGGCGCATTTTATCGCTTGGAATATAATGATATTAATATTTTCAGCCGGGGTATTCGTAGTTACAATATAGTTTATAATTTACATCGAGCAGGTATTCGGTTCCAAGATAATTTTTTGACGAATTTTCGTTATGAGGTGATGTGGGATTTTGCATATAATTATTATCGTGATTTCCTTCATGGTCCTGAGAATATGGAGAATTTTAATTCGGAACATTTTTTCGAATATGTGTTTCGTCTTGATTATGATTCGTACGATAAGGCGGCTTTTCCTCAGCGTGGAAGGCGTTTTTTTGCTAGTTATGGTTTGCACACGGACAATTTGTGGAATTATAAAGGGGGTGAGCCTTTTCATACGGCAGTCTATTTATACGAATGTGTCGTGCAGTTGTCAGCTCCTCATTTGTGTTTGATACCTTCTCTTTATGGACGGCATATTCTTGGACCACGTTATGGTTATTCTCTTTCAAATTTTTTGGGTGGTAGTGACATGGGCCATTACTTTGAGCAGCAAATGCCTTTTGTGGGGATTAACAATGTGGAGCTTGTGCCACGTAACAACTTGAATGTTTCTGTTTCTTTGCGAGAAGGTATTGGTCAGAAAGACTATGTTTGGCTGTCTGGCGGTGTAGGGGTGTTAAGTCAAAAGTTTTATTCCATATTAACGAGTCGCTATCTTTTCGGTTTGGAAGCTGGATTCGGTATAGAAAGCCTTTTGGGACCTCTGCGCGCCACAATAGGATATTCCAACTATACTCGTAAATTTAATTTGGGCATTGATTTGGGTTGGCATTTTTGAGTTTGCAAATTTTTGTTTTGACATTTTTAGTTCAGCCGGTAAAGTTGGTGATTTAATAAATAGCGGTTATTAAAGATCACCCATTTAATGCTTTCGTCGGAGTTCACTTATTTCAAGATAACTAAAGTAGAATCCAGTTCAGAAGAGTCTGGATTAGTTTAGTATTAAAAAAAACCGTAATAACAGATCCTATGGGCCTCCGCATCAATCAGGCACCGCGAATTTTAAATGCTTCAATTACATTCCCCTTTTTTAAACAGCATTTTATAGGTCAAGACTTTAACCAGGCAGAAATATTTTACATCGTAGAGTTTTTGAGACACTTGATACATTTCATTATTTGGCT
>Ga0172378_10004073_pt1 | contig 13730 bp, 9 predicted proteins | sample GrowelOW332metaG_FD_119755 | JGI IMG/M metagenome (GOLD analysis project Ga0172378, IMG submission 119755) | Groundwater microbial communities from an aquifer near a municipal landfill in Southern Ontario, Canada - Pumphouse #3_1 metaG | ecosystem: Environmental > Aquatic > Deep subsurface >... | reverse complement strand
GTAGAAAAAATAGACGTTTTTATTGCATTAGGTTTGAAAACTAGCAAATTCAAATCACTTTTTAGTGTTTAAACTAAAACGTTTTTAATCAAAAACAACATATAAAAAACGTTAAAAACATTAATTTTATTACATTAGATTCGACACTATATCATTTTCGGTATTTTATTGCATTAGAGTTTGAACTTAACATAATATTTTAAAAATTCTAGTAAATGATTGTTTAATAAATATGGACATAATTCATTAATTATCTCATTAAATTTCCAAAATGGTTCGTTAGGTTTAGAAAGCATATAAAACATTTGAAGTAAATAGACTGCGCCCTCTTCAAAAACGCTCTTTAAAATTTTTCCATCTTGTCTGTATACACATCACGTTCGATATAATCATAATCCGAAAATTTTAAAAATTCTTCTTTGTTTTCGGGAAGATAAGGCATTTTCGCATTTTGATTATCCATTAATCTATGTAAGTTTGAACAAGTTGACCATTAAAATAAAAAGGGAGAGCTATCATATATCCACCTTGTGTTGTTTTAACTACTCCGTATCCAGTCGTATTTTTTAAACACCTATCTTCAAGATCTTTTATGAGTTCAGCCTTCGTTATAGACTCCTCATATTGGCTTATAATAATAAGGGCATACTCAAAGTCGATGGCTCCATATAAATTTGAAAAAGCCATATAGTATTTTTTTAATGTTGATTTATTCATACTTATAATATTGCTTAAAATATCGATATTTTCAATACATTTTATAAAAAACTAACAAAAATACTATGTTCTTTTTTGTCTTCGAAGCAATCAATAACATTAGTATCTACATCTTTGCCATCAACTCTTATATTCATTTTTGAATAATCGCAAAATTCACCAATATGTTTTTTAATTATTAAGTTTAATGTACAAGTCTCAAATTTGATTTTAGCTTCAAGGTGATCGATTTCTTTAGGAAGAGATGGCGAAATAGTAATTTTATTAAAGTCTAAACTAACGCCAATAATTTCATAGATTGCTAATGTTAACCAAGTAGCAGTTCCACTTAAGATTGGTCCAATATTTTCCATTGTCACTGAATTATTATATTGTGTACAAAATCTAGGATTACCTTTCAAAACATAAGGATTGTTGATTGTTTTATAAGGCAAAACCAAATTAATCATAAAGAAAGCATCAGTAAATAATCTATCTTTTATAGCATTATTTTTTGTTACTTTTGCTCTTTTTAACATACCTACAACACACATCATTGCTGCATGTTTAAAGACGCCACCATTCTCTCTATCACCCGGAAAATAATGGTCAGTTGCTGACTGTTTTGAACCCGCGATTGATAAGTCACTATTTGAGCATAATTTAAAACCAGCGGGGGTTTGCAGTACTTTTTCAACAATATTGAGCATTGATGACACCTGATTGTCACTTGCAACATCACTTAATAAACTCCAAGAAAATGAATTTAAATAATATGAACCATCAACATTTTTATCGATTGATAATCCATCACCTTTACTACCAATATAAGAAATATTATTTTTATTTTCTCTATTTATCAAAACTCTAACGAAGTAATCGTTCTTATAGGCGTATTGTTGAACAGCTTTAGTTTTTTCTTCTAACAGAGATTTTAAACTATCACTATATTCTTTATCGGTTTTATTAAATACATCAATCATATATCGAATATCTCTTATCAAAAGAAATGCGTTCATTATCGATTCACTATAATTTGAAATGAAAGGGACTATTCCAACAAATTTTTTAGATCTAAGATATTTTTTATATTCTTTTTCTTTCTCTGGCCCCATTAAGAAATCTGGATCAACCTTAAGACAATCGTTCCAATCAGCTGAATCCAACAAAGGCAATCCGTGTTTTCCAACACTTATTGAGCCACTATACAAAATTATCGCTTTTATCGTGTCTTTTAGTTTTCTACGTTTATTGCTTCCGGCTACATTAAAGCTCTTATGAAGAATAGAAAAGTCACTCGTATAACTAATATATCTATAAATAGCTTCGATTAACCATAAGGCATCATCACTACACATTCCTGGTTCTTTACCAACATAATAAAAATTATGATTGGCATAACCGAATTCGTAAATGTTTTCTATCCACTTACTTAAAAGATTTAATACAAACTTTCTGCCTTTAAAATTAATTAAATAATACATTGAGGCATATAAATCTTGAATTTCTCTAAAACCAATCTCTCTATAACCCTTTTGTGTTTGCGAAAAAGAACGCGATACAAAGGTTTGATATAAAACTTGGAATGGAAGGGTATTGTTTACATAACTTGAAAATAATCTATCAGTACTGTCAAGATTAATGAAAGAATTGTATCTGTTCATATTTCTCTTTAGAGTAGCTAGTTCATCAAAAATTTCTTCACTTTTACCATAATCATTGAGTAAATTAATTATTTCTTTATTCGAAATTTTTTGAATATTTTCTATATCATCAGAATGTGTGCATCCAACAAAATTAATCAACGTATCACTACTATTTGCTTTAACATGAATGTATTTTTTTAAAGCGAAAAAGTTAGCTCCATGCATCTTCGCTTTACAATCTAATTTATTGATTCCTTTTGGATTATCAATTGTTCCACCATTAAGAAAAGCAGGACAATTATTTGTAAATTCCTCAGCGAATCCCTCATCATTTTTAAGAATTGCAAATCTTTGATGGTCTTTAAAATATTTTGGATAATAATCTTGCATGATTGCAACAATCTTATTATTATCTTGCATCATAACTTCAGTTTGATTAATAACTGTTTGATAAATTATATCGACCATCGCACATTCAGGATTTGATAATCCAAACATACCAGTTAAAACAACTTCTAACTCTCTATCTATCTTAGTAAGGTTTTGAACTGTGATAATTTGGGTTTCAACAGCACTTGGTAGTCCAATCTTCTGTGGCAAGATAAAAATATATCTCTTAACAATTAAATGTTTAGTCTCATATACTATTTCGGTTCTATTTTCACAATGTTTAGTGGTTGCTTTAACGATCTTTTCGTCAATTAATCCGCTATAAAAAATAATATTTCCTTTTTCAATAATATAAAATTGACGGTTAAAAGGGTTACCATTTTCTTCAGGTAAAATATCCCGTCTTGTTGCTAAAATTTGATAGTTTGCGTCTCCTCTAAAAGAGCCGCCTCCAAAATCATCAACTACTGATTTAGGGGTGGTTAGCAAGGGATTTTCAAAATTTGTTCTATTTCCAAGCAATAAATTAACACCATAATGAGGCCCAATTTTCTTGCCTTTTAAATCTATCATTAATTCATTTTTTGAATTTAAGTATCCACCATAACTTAAAAATTTTTTTAATAAACTTCTAAGCAATTGATCCATCTCATAAGATATTAAGGTAATTTTTCCGTGATTATCAACAAGCTTTAGATATTTGTTTCTATAATCCAATAAATAAGAAGCGGGTGGTAACGAAAGGAAAAATTGTCTCACTTCGTAATTATTTAATAGTTCGTTAAGTAATGGGAGCCTTACTTGTTTATAGGCTAAAGCGATAATATATTTATCATTAGAAAGATAACAAGCATCTGTAATATAAATGTTTTTAAATAAATCTTTAGACAAAAAGAAAGCACTTACGACGCTTTCTCTAGTAGTTACATTTGTAAAATCCATTGCCAATCCCCATTATTTTAACCTTTGACAGCTCCGCTTGTTAGTCCTTTTATTATACTCTTTGAAAAGATAATAAATATAATAACTAACGGAAAGATTGCAACGGCCATCAAACAATAGACTGGTCCCATATCAAATGATTCAGGTGAAGAATTGGATAAAGCTCTAATTAATAATGGTAAAGTAGCATGCTCTCCACTTGCTGAGTTTAATAAAGCTGGAATGAAATAGTTATTCCAACTTGAAACATAAGCAAAGATAAATTGTAAAGCAATCGCAGGCTTTAGCATTGGTAAAACAATTTGATGGAAGATTCTGATTTCGCTAGCACCATCAACTCTACTTGCTTCAATAACTTCGTAAGGAAGCACCGAATCACAATATTGTTTCATATAGAAATAGGTAATAGGTGAAGCAATTGAAGGTAAAATAAGAGGGATAAACGACTCAGTCATGTGTAATTGTAAACAAAGAATAAATAAACCAATCGCTGATATCTGTGTAGGAATCATCATAATTGCAATAATGAAGGCATTAACTACTCTTTTTCCTTTAAATTCATAAGTATGAATTGCGTAAGCAGTTAAAGCACTAAAGTAAACTGTTAATACTGCACAAGCCAAGGAAACAAACAAGGAATTAAAGAAGGCTCTCATAACTGGGAGGTTATGATTATTAAATAAATTTGTAATATTATTAATTAAATTGGTGCCAAACCAAATATTAAATCCACCTTGAATTTCAGCATTCGTATGAGTGCAATTAATTAAAATAATATAGATAGGAAATAAACATAAAATAACTAAAACAATGAGGAAGAAATAAACAAAACCCCTGTAAATCCCTAACGAAACCTTAGCACTATGGTGTTTTGATCCAATACTACTTATCGATAAATTTTGATTCATAACCTAGTGTCTCCCCATAATTATTACTGCATCTAAGCCAAATTCTACGTTTTGCTTTTGTCTTCTTTTCGTCTTTCATTGCATCATTATGAGGAGTAATTGTTCTAAAGACAACAATTGATAAAACACCCGTAATGATAAATAAAATAACACTTAAAGCACCAGCCATACCATAGTTCTTATTTGGTATCATTTCATAAAGATACATCATAAGTGTATAACTAGTTCCGTTAGGACCTCCACCTCTTGATGTTAAGAAATAAGCGGTATCAAAAAGTTGGATTCCACCAATTAACGAAGTAATAAAGACATAAACAAATATTGGTTTTAATAATGGGAAAGTGACTGATCTAAAGGTTCTCATCGCACTAGCTCCATCAAGTCTTGCTGATTCGAAAACATCATCGCTTATTCCCATAATACCAGACATTAATTGTAATGTTGTGTTCCCAAACCACATTAAGAAGTTCATTAAAACAATGAGTATCCTTACCCAGACTTCATCTTCTAAAAATCTAAATGTTTCATTGATCCATCCAAGATTTAAGAATAAATCAAATATTGGTCCGGATGGTAAAACCATGACCATAAATAAATAACCTAAAGCACTTGCCATCATTAAATTTGGCATATAAATAACTGTTTTAAAGAATCTACTGCCTTTAATCTTAAGTCGATTATCTGTAAACCAAACAGCTAAAACTAAAGCAATTATAAATTGTGGAAGAGCTCCACAAATCCACAATATAAGCGTATTGCCTAAATATTTCCAAAAGCCTCCATAACCAACAGCTGATGGATTTAATATCGAAATAAAATTTTGAAAATTATTCCAATTTGGTCCAACTGTTCCGGTCATTTGACCATAATAATATTCTGTAAAAGAATAATAGATGGTTTGACACAATGGAATGAGTTGAAAAAATATGAATGATATGAAAAAAGGAACAATAAATATATATGCCCAATTATTGATTTTAAAATGTTTTTTTCTTTGAGATAAAACGATTATTTCTTCATTTCCTTTTTCCATATTACTCCTCACAATCAATCCCATGCCCCAATGATGTGGGGCATGGGATAATTAACTAATTAAATCTAGAATTAGAAATTAAATCCTTTAATATCCGGATAATAAGTTTGAATCTTGGTCTTAAATGAGGTGATTGCAGCATCATAAGTAGCAGTTCCAGCAAAGTAATCATGCATTGCTTCTTGGAATTTCTCATTACAGCCTTGATCGTAAGCACTGATGTATTTTAATTCGATATCTTTAGCACTATTTTCGAATAATGCGATATGGTTTTGTCCACCTAAGAACTCAGAACCGAAATCAGCATCTGTTGCAAGACTATGCATACCAGAAACGGTGTTTGTATAATCTTCTGTATCTTTTGTACATTGAACGAGTTTATCTTTATTTGTAGTTAAATCTCTCATGATTTGTTTAACTAACATTTGATCATCAGTATCTTTAGCAGCACCTAACCATGTACCACCCCAATACCATGAAGCAGGTCCTTCACAAACTCTCCATTTGCCATACATTGCTTTTGTAGCATTTCCAGCAAGTGTAAAGTTAATACCCCATGTAGAATAGAAGAATCCGAAGACTTTACTTTCTGGTCCTTGATCAGCAGTCCATGTCTTATCCCATAAAACTGTCTTATGATTATAACCATTTGTTGTGTAATCTTTAGTTTGGTCAACCCATGATTTAATAGACGGATCAAGATTAACTTTTCCGTCATCACCAACCCATTTACTTGAAACGTTATTAGAGAAAACTCTATAAGAGTCATCATAACCTGAAAGCATATAGTAACCTTTAGCTTTCATTTGGGCTGCGACTGCATTAAATCCTTCCCAAGTAGAAAGTTTGGCTTGAACTGCGACTGGATCGTGTGTTCCTAAAACTTCATCAGCAATATCTGTTCTAAAAGCAAATAACCCTGGAGTAGCTTGCCAGCTGGTTCCACGTAAAGCACCTTCACTATCAGTAACAACATCTTGAGTATATTTATATTGATCTTCAAATTCAGAATCAGTCATTCCAAGATCGCTTTTAACATCAAGAGTGTAGTTAGATGTAGCGTATTTTTTAGCGGCATCAGCCTCGAATAAGAATAAATCTACTTTGTCATCGGCTGATGCGCTGGCGTTTTTAGCTAAAACTTCATCAAGAGCTTGTTGATAAGCTCCGCCATCATTAGCAGTGACATTCCATCTTAAGATAACATTATCCTTAAGAAGTTCATCTCCATTATCAAGAGTTTTTACATAATCTGTAGAGTAAGCTCTAAATCTCTTTTGGAATTCATCGTTCCAAACACGAACATTGATGATGTGTTGAGCAGCTTCTCCGCAGCTCGAAACAGCACCAAGGATACAACAAGAAACAGCAGCAACGGCGACTAACTTAAACGTTTTTTTCATAATTTCCCTCCGAATTAAGTTTTTCTTATTATGTTTATTACAATGCTGAACGCATTTATAACCTATTTCTTACTTACAGTATTTCCTTCTTGTAAGTGACCTTTAACTTTAATAACTTCTGGAATAAAGGTCGATTCCTTTTCAATTCTCTCAATTAACTTTTCGCAAGCAATACGTCCCATATCTTCGCTAGCTTGGACATAAGTTGTAACAACTGGTCTTAAAATTCGCGAAATATTCACACCATCGTAACCGATGACACTAATATCTTGAGGAATCTTATAACCCATTTGTTCAATAGCAGTCATTCCACCAATTAAAGAAACATCATCTGGATAAATGATGCAATCAGGCATATCAAATCTATCTTTTAATAATTCTTTAGTGATTTTTCCGCTGGTTTTTGGATCATGATAATCACCAGTTTTAACCCAATTTTCATTTACTTTTAGTTTGTTATCTTGCATCGCTTTATAAAAACCAGCGATACGTTTATTAGTAACTTCAGTGACTTCGCCATGAATAAAAGCAATATTTTTATGTCCCATACCAGCCGCATAATTGACTAAAGTTCCAAGTCCATCAGCGTTATCTGATAAAACTGCGGTTGAATCATTAAAAACATAATCAATCGTCAGAGTTGGAATATCGCTATTTACTAAATCAATGATTTCTTGACTCTTAAAATTAGCACTAGCAATAACCACACCATCAATATTTCTATATCTAACATGATCAAGGTAACTCATTTTTTGCGTTCCATGACTAGAATCAGAAATAAAAGTTAAATCGTAACCCTTTTTCTCAGCAGCTAATTTAATAGAATCAAAAATTGATGAGAAGAATTCGTGTTTTAATCCAGTTCCAGTAGCATCAACAAATAAGACACCAATTGTATATGATCTCTTATTCTTTAACATACGAGCGCTAGCATTTGGAACATATCCCATTTCCTTTGCTGTCTTACAAATACGTTCAATAGTTTCTGGTTTTAATTCACTAGAATTGCTTAAAGCTTTTGAAACTGTCGCAATTGAGACGTTACATTTCTTGGCAATATCTTTTACTTTAATCATAGTTTGAATCCTCCATTGTTTTTTGTAAGCGCTTTCGAAATCGTTTTCGTAAATCATTATATGTTGGTGTGATTTACTTGTCAAACAAAATTATCGAAAATTGTTTCGTAAATTAATTTTTGTGCTGTAAAACCACGCATTAGTCGATATTTTATTCATTTTTTTAAATTTTAAAAATTATTTTTAAAGTATTTTGTTGCTTTTTTATTTCAAAAACTTTACAATCATAATCGATGATACGAAATCGTTTAAGTAATGAAAATTGACTAAATTGGTCATTTATTACGTAATAATTGAGGTAAAAACTATGAAATTCGGACATTTTGATGATGTAAACAAAGAATATGTGATCGAAACACCAAAAACTCCATTACCATGGATAAATTATTTAGGTAATAAAGATTTCTTTAGCCTTATATCTAATACATGTGGCGGCTATTCTTTTTATAAAGATGCCAAACTTAGAAGGATCACAAGATATAGATACAATAATGTTCCTAACGATATTAGCGGACGCTTTATTTATATTAATGATAACAACCAAATCTGGAATCCAGCTTATCTTCCAGTTAAAACCAAATTAGATTCATATGAATGCCATCACGGATTAGGTTATTCAAGATTCCTAAGCTCTAAAAATGGTTTATCTTCCAATTTACTTTGTTTTGTTCCTGATGATGATTGCGAACTTAACGAATTAGTTTTAACCAATAATAGTAAAGAAGCTAAATCATTCGATTTATATTCAATGGTTGAATTCTGTTTATGGAATGCAGTTGATGATTCAACAAACTTTCAAAGAAATTTAAATATAGCTGAAGTAGAAGTTGATGATAATACTATTTATCACAAAACAGAATATCGTGAAAGACGTAACCACTACTCTTTTTATTATTCTAATATTAAGCACGATGGTTTCGATACTGATCGCGATGAATTTTTAGGATTGCAAAATGGTTTTGATGCTCCTGAATGTGTAACTAATAAAATTAGTCATAATTCAGTTGCTAGTGGAGGAGAACCTATTGGTTGCCACCACTATAAAGTGAGTTTAAAACCAGGTGAATCCGAAACATTCATCTTTATTTTGGGTTATATCGAAAATAAAGATGAAGATAAATTTGTTGGTGACAACATCATCAATAAATCAAAAGCTATTAAGATGATTAATAGATTTAATACTAGCGATAAAATTAATAAAGCCTTCAATAAACTAAACGCAAATTGGACTGATCTATTATCAACATTTAATATTAAAACAAACGAAGAAAAATTCGATAGAATGGCAAATATATGGAATCAATATCAATGTATGATCACATATTGTATGTCAAGAAGCGCTTCTTATTTCGAATCTGGAACCGGAAGAGGAATGGGTTTTAGAGATTCTTGTCAAGATATCCTCGGTTTCGTCCACTTAATTCCTTTAAAAGCTAAAGAAAGAATAATTGATATTGCTTCGATTCAATATAAAGATGGCTCCACTTACCATCAATATCAACCTTTAACTAAAAGAGGAAATGCTGATGTTGGATCAGGTTTTAACGATGATCCTCTATGGTTAATTGCAGCAACTAGCGCTTATATAAAAGAAACTGGAGATTTATCAATTTTAGATGTTCCAACTCCATTTAATAATGAATTCGGAAGTGAAGTTCCGCTTTACAATCATTTATTAGCAAGTATAAATTACACTATCACTCATCAAGGCCCACACGGATTGCCTTTAATCGGTAGAGCTGATTGGAATGATTGTTTAAACTTAAATTGTTTTAGTAAAACACCAGGAGAATCTTTTCAAACATGTTCAAACTTTGAATCGAACAAAGCCGAATCGGTTTTTATTGCCGGAATGTTTGTTAAATATGGTAAAGAATTTATAGAAATAGCAAAATTATATAGCCATAATGATGATGCTAAAAATACATTAATTGCGGTTGAATCTATCGAAAACAACACAATTAAATATGGTTGGGATGGTAAATGGTTCTTAAGAGCTTATGATGCATATTCTTCTAAAGTTGGTAGTGACGAAAACAAAGAAGGAAAAATCTTTATTGAACCCCAAGGTTTTTGCACTTATGCTGGTATTGGTTCATCTTTGAATTACGGAAAAATGGCCTTATCTTCTGTTAAAGAATATTTAGTGAATGATTATGGAATTGAGCTTCTTTATCCACCATATTCAAAATATCATCTTGAATTAGGCGAAATCTCCTCATATATCCCAGGAAACAAAGAAAACGGCAGCGTTTTTTGCCACAATAATCCTTGGATTACCTTAGCTTGTTGTAAAGAAGGATTAGGTGATGATGCTTTTTCTCTCTATAAGAAAAACGCTCCCGCATATATTGAAGATAAAAGTGAGATTCATATGACCGAACCTTATGTTTATAGTCAAACAATTGCCGGAAGATTTAGTGCTCATTATGGTAGAGCTAAAAATTCCTGGTTAACCGGAACCGCTAGTTGGTCATTTGTTGCTTTATCTCAAGGAATTTTAGGTATTATTCCTACTCTTGATGGATTGATGATTGATCCATGTCTTCCTAAAGAAATGAAACATATCAATATTAAACGTATTTATCGTAATGCCACTTATAATATTGAAATAATCAACAACAATAGCAAAAATTATGAATTGAAGGTTGATGGAAAAGTAATTAATGGAAAAGTAATTCCAATAATAAATACTAAGACAACATACAATGTCATTGTCACTAAATAAAGGAGAAAATTATGGAAAAAAATAACGAAGTAAAAGTACTTACTTGCCCAAAAGATAGTTTTGTTTCGATGCAACACATCGACAAAATCTATGATAATGGAGTTCAAGCTGTTTTTGATTTTAATCTTGAAATTAAACAACATGAATTTATTGTTTTAGTCGGCCCATCTGGTTGTGGAAAATCCACCACTTTAAGAATGATTGCTGGACTTGAAGAAATCTCAAACGGAAATTTATTTATCGATAAAGAATACGTTAATGATGTAACTCCAAAAGATAGAAATATCGCTATGGTCTTCCAATCATACGCTCTTTATCCACATATGTCAGTTTATGATAACATGGCTTTTTCTCTTAAAATAAACAAAGTTCCTGTCATGGTTTATGGACCTGAAGATAACGAAAAACTTAAAGTTTTAGAAAAAGAAATGAATGCTATTTACCGCACTTTCCATATATATAATAAGAAATATGATCAATTAAATATCCTTAAACAACAGCTTGAAACTAGCAAAAAGAACCTAGATACAATTCAAAACGAAAAGAAAAAAATAAAATTCAGCAAAAAGATTTCTAAAATCGAAAAAAGTATTTCGAAATATAATGGCGTTAGTGAAGAATTCCAAAAATACAATCAACAAATTACCGATAAACAAGCTGAAATTGATCAATTTAAAGAATCTATTTCTCCACTTTTAGGTATTGATGCAGAAGGCATTAAAACATTAGAAAAAAAGTTAGAATATGCAACAAAGAATGGTAGGCAAAACGATATTATCGATTTAAATAATCGTTTAACTTACTTAAAGACTAATAAAGTGCCTGTCACCGTTTTAAAACATCTTTCTAAAAATGAAATTAACAAAAGAGTTCATGAAGCAGCAAGAATCTTACAAATTGAAGGCTATTTAGATAGAAAACCAAAGGCTTTGTCTGGTGGACAAAGACAAAGAGTTGCTTTAGGAAGAGCTATAGTAAGACACGCTAAAGTCTTCTTAATGGATGAACCATTATCTAACCTCGATGCCAAACTTAGAGTTCAAATGAGAAGCGAAATTGTTCGTTTACATAATCAACTTAATGCGACAACAGTCTACGTTACTCATGATCAAACTGAAGCTATGACTATGGCAACACGTATTGTTATTATGAAAGATGGACACGTTCAACAAATTGGTACACCAATTGAAATTTATAATTCTCCAGCCAACTTATTTGTGGCTTGTTTCATTGGTTCTCCTGCAATGAATATATTTAAAGTTAAATATAATGACGGAGTTATTTCATTTAATGACGGAAATAAAATTCAACTTCCTGCAGATATTATTAAAGGGAAAAAGATTCCAAGTGAAGTATTAATTGGTATTAGACCAGAAGATATTCACGGAAGTGAAGCAAAAGAATATAGTTTAGGAGGTAAAAACACTCCAATAAGTTTAACTGTTGAAAACGCCGAATTATTAGGTAGTGAATATTTTATTCATAGTGAATTTGAAGGCAAAGAATTAGTTTTAAAGCATGAAGCTAATAAGATGATTGTAGATGGCGATAAGATTGATGTGATTTTTAATCTTGAAAAGGTACACTTCTTCGATCCAAAAGACGAAAAAGCTATTTAATTAATCGATAATAGGCTTCCTCCTATCGTTGAAAAGAACCTGACAAGACAGGTTCTTTTTTATAAAAATAATGGTGATTAGCAGGGGATATAGATGATTTTTCATATTCAAGTGTTAAATATAAGAATTATTTAGATCAAAATAACGTGTTCCAAATAAAAGAAGTAATAATTAAAAACAGTATTTGTTAGAAGCCACCATAGATGAAGAATAATAAAGAACAATATATTTGAGATATCCCAATACCAATTTTTTAAAAAGGATTATAGTGCCGTAATCGACAAAATATACAAAAAATTGTCAAACAATATTAAAACACCTCAGATCGTATAACAACAAAAGATATCACTACTCTCAAACCTTGTATGCTGTATTTGTAAGCGAAAATCAGTTTAAGAGTCATAAAAGATAACACTATTCTCAAACTTGTGTGTTTGTGATATTTTTAGCAACTTTTGTTTAAGAGTCATAAAAGATAACACTACTCTCAAACTTGTTCTGCTACTTCATAATAACCATAATCGTTTAAGAGTCATAAAAGATAACACTACTCTCAAACTATTACAGGTGAATTTAAAGGTCTAGAGCCTCAAAGAGCAGAAAAAACTGTTCACCGAGAATATGTCCGCTTTGCTGGATATGAAGCTCAACGCCAAAAACAAGGATAAAACGAAACTCTGCAACGAAAAGTATCAAAAACTGATTCAAAAGCTGGATTAAATTAATAAAAAGCTTGAGAAATATCGCAAGCTAGATATCAGCGATGACACCTTGAAATCGAGGTTTGACATTATAAAATCAAAACTCAAGGAATATGAAAATGGGAAGTTTGAGCTGACAGGAGAATTGCTCCATTCCTTCATAAACAAGATTTTGGTAGTCGATAAAGAACACATCATCTATTTGATTCCGAAAGGCAAAACCTATTCTAACGAAGAAATAAGGAGTGGCAGAAAAACCCTGTCCCAAAAACTAAAAATCGGACATGGCGAATACTTAAGGAAAGCTGGTTTAAAAACATATAAAATCAACTACAAAATCGTCTTGATTTAGAGAATGTTTAAAACAGCACGAAAAAGCATGTCTAAGTATTACTTTGGCCTGTTTTGATATCTAAATGTATCTTATAAACGGAAGTAACATGAATTACTCCGCATTGAATAAAGAAATTGATACTCAGCAATTCAAAATAGTATCAAGAGTATCTTCGCCAATTAATTGATAGATAGTTTTTTCACTTTCGACCAAAGTATAAAATGTCTTATGGTCAATAATATGTATTTCTTCAT
>Ga0172378_10004072_pt1 | contig 13731 bp, 6 predicted proteins | sample GrowelOW332metaG_FD_119755 | JGI IMG/M metagenome (GOLD analysis project Ga0172378, IMG submission 119755) | Groundwater microbial communities from an aquifer near a municipal landfill in Southern Ontario, Canada - Pumphouse #3_1 metaG | ecosystem: Environmental > Aquatic > Deep subsurface >... | reverse complement strand
TCAGACATATTGTTCTGCATGCTACGCTTCATTTCGTCCATGCAGAAGGATTTATCAGGACTAAGGCGCAAATAGTCCGTACCTGGCATTGCTTCTTCAGGGAGCAGTGCCGATAAACGCCTCTTCAAATCTGGTGTAATTTCTATTTCAACACCTTCTACGGTTTTGAGATTCTGAACTGGGTGGCGCTCTGTCTGAGTAAAATACGTCATGGCACTGCGCAGGTAATCGATATCCTTGTACAGGGTATCATCGTTATGAACCTCTGCTGGGTCTTCGTACTCTGTTGTGCCCATCATCAGCAGTTCAAACGGGTCAAATTCTTCGAAAGAATCATCGATTTGTTCATCAAATTCTTCTGCGCTCAGCCCCTTTTCAATGGCTTCAGCGATAACCAGTTCTTCTTCCTCGACATTGAATTTTCCCAAGAGCAAGGTCGGGTCACCTATGTTTTTGTAGGCCTGCTCTTCTTTGCGAACAAGGATCTCCATAATCCGCATATCGCCCCTAATTTTTTCATTGGTGCTGTTGATTATAAAATAGTGGATGTCAGGTCGCTCATGTTGGCCATATCTGTCAATGCGTCCATTTCTTTGCTGAAATACCATTAGAGACCACGGAATATCAAAATGAATTAAACGGTGACTCAGATAGTGCAGATTGATTCCTTCAGACGCAACATCAGAGGCGACTAATATACGGATAGGCGATTTCTCCCGGCCAAAATCAGTAACGATTTCTTGCTGCTCTTTATCACTCATTCCACCGTACATCTCTTGGACTGTATTTTCGTTCAATTTAAGATCCTTACGTAATTGTGCTGCAAGGAAACGCATCGTTTCAATGCGTTCGGTAAAGAGTACAATCCTGTCATTGCTTGTTTTAGCGCTCCAACCGTATTCTCCACTGTTTAGCAATTTTAGCAATTGGCGATAGCGCGAAAAAGATCTTGGTTCAATTTCTACAAGAGCCGCTTTTAATTCTTCGAGTTTGGCAATATCACCGATCTCGTCGGTATTGTATTTTTTCTTCAATTTTCTCAACCGTTCATTGATGCTCTTGATGCAGGCTGCAGGACTTGAGAACATCGATTTTTCAAGACTTGTTTTGAAGAGCTGCCCGGCAACATGATGTTTACCCACATCCATTTCAAGCTTCATAGCTGTAAACAAATCGAATGCATATTCTTCCGCTGCAGAAGCTGGGCACTTCTCTATGCTGACACGTCTTTCTTTAAATGCACCCTGCACCTGATCTTTGATATCCTTTTTGAATCGCCGGATGCACAAACACTTAATATCTTCTTTCCTATAGTCATGCGGATTGGCAATCGCTGTAGGATCTAGCATATTCATCAGGGAAGCAAAACTCGCTGATCGACCATCGTGCGGGGTTGCTGACAGCATAATTAACGTATCAGAACGTCCTGATATTAATTGAGCAAGCCTTGAGCGTTGTGCTTGACGACTCCCCCGTTCGGCAACATTCTGCGCCTCGTCGATAACAATAATATCCCACCATGAGTTTTCTAGATGCGTTCTGTATTGGACATCACGTTTCAGCGTATCAATAGAAACAATGGTTTTGTCATAGTAAAAGAACGGGTTATAATTTGACGGCAGTTGGGCACGAATCTTCTGAATCTTATTGGAATCAAGGCGCACCAAAGGAATGGTGAAGCGGTTCCACATTTCTTTTTGGAACTGTGTCATCATGCTTTTAACGGTAATGACGAGAATACGCTTACCCTTGCCTCTGGCAATCAACTCAGCCATCAAGATGCCGGCTTCCAGTGTTTTCCCCAATCCAACCGTATCTGCTATCAAAATGCGTTGCCTTGGCCGACGTAGTGATATCTGCGCAGGTTCCAACTGGAAATTCATCACATCCATCACTGCCCGATTACCGATATGAAGCGCCGAATCAGTAGGGATCTTCTGTCTCCACTGACTTTCTATATATATTCGAGATTTCCTGAAAAATGGAGAATCATCTATTACTAATTTGACTTTTGCTGGATCAACAGGCTCAATGTCTTCCAGATCGGACAAAAACATGGCTTGATAATCCTTAACTAATTTTGATATACCAACACAGTGGATTGTCTTATTTTCCAAACTATTGGTCTCAACCTTCTTAACCATCCACTCTTCATCACGAATAATTACTCTCATTCCAGGAGAAAAATCAATCATAAATTGGCCCTCTTCCTTCAGATCTTCGACACCTTCATTATCACAAAACAGATAAATATTTATTTTCCATCTTCTGAATTAAACGTCGAACTATAAATATTTTCTTAATCCTGGTTACACGTTAATACATAAAAATACCTAAACAGTCATTTAAAATCTTAGTCATTCTATTACTTCCACGTATTTCCTATATTTCCTCCAACAATAACCCCAAAATAAACGAAAAGCCACTGCACTAAAATAAAATAGCCCGTAATTTCAAGCCTACATATAGTTCAATTACTCTATAGTTGTCAATGATATTTTTTTTACTCGAGATGATCTTTTTACCCAAATCTAATAAACAAATGCGCAAAATGCCTCTTCATTTCGCGTATTAGTGCACCCCCCCTACAGAAAAATTTCCTCGAACAACCCATCCACGAAAACATACCCAATCAAATTAGTCTTTCCATACCAGATAACTATCATTCTGAACTCAAACCCAGCCTATATCCTACCTTACAGGTTAAATTCGTAAACAACTATAAAAAAATAGATTTAGTAAAAAAAATATTTGTAATCTGATTTTATTAAACTTATACTTATAAATAGTAATTAAATATTTTACTTTCTGGTAAGAAAAAAATCAGGCCAGACAACTTCTTGTTTTTTAATAAACAAGAGGTTGTCTGGCTTTTTCTTTTTTATAATTTAATAACACTGTAAGGAGTGATTTTATGTCTAAATTATTTATGAATAGAACTATTTACGCTTCTGAGAAATCAATACCATATAACCAATTGGCAAATAAAGGAAGTTGTCAAAACAACGCCTCTTATATGGACAACTTCCAAAAAATGAATAATTATTCTGATTCTAAGCATAATAATATCAAATTAGATTCAGAAATTCAGGAGTTAAAAAATATGTTATTAAACAAAAAAAAATCTGTTGATTCAATTTCATTAGAATCAGAATTTATTAATAAGTTTTATCTTAAGGCTGGAAATAAAATAAGCAAAGCAAAATTTGTAGTAAACACTCTTAATAATGAAGCACGACTGAAAAACTGTCTTAGTTTTTATCAACTTTTGCTAGAAAAAGATTTCATTCTTTCTGTTTTAAACCAGCTTTATCCAAATAAATCATATAACGATTACAAAGTGTTTTTAAAAAAGTTAGTTGTCTCCTATTATGACTATATTGGTCTAAATTCAATGGATCCTGCTCCTTCTCTAATCATAAATACAATAAAACTCTATGGAAGAAAAACAAACCACAAAATTCACTCTAAACAGATTCACCCACACATATTGGAATTTGAACAATATCTGTTAGAAAAAGGTTTTAAAATTGGCCAGAACTCTAATCGTCTTATGGCTTTCCTTAGATGGCTAGTTGCATCTAACTATATATCCTATTCCAATCCAGTCCAAATAGACGCCCGAGATATTACACCTCAACAAGTAAGTTTATTTTATGATGAGCTAGTTAGAAGAATAAATTTAGGGCTCATAAAAAGAGAAAGTGCTCAAAATTATATTTACTCCTTAAGAAGATGGTTTGATTTCTTAAAGCTTAAAAAATATATCTTTATGAATCCTACCTTAAACCTACCAAATTTTAAGTGCGCAAGAAAAAAAGACTACCCATTAATTTCAGTTTCTGAAACTATGTTATTTTTTGATGCAATTCTACTCCATTCAAAGAACATTCTTCGAGATATTAGCCTTTTTATGACTATTGCAACGGTAGGACTAAGAGCTAGAGAAGCACTCAATTTGAATATATCCTCTGTCAATTTTAATTCAGGATCCATAAAATTTGTTCGTAAAGGAGGAAGTGTCGTGACCCTTCCTCTTCCAGGAATTACCTTGCTTTTTATTGAACTATACCTCAAAAGTAGACCAACAGTCGAATCCAATGCCATATGGATAAACGATTATGGACGAAGAGTGGGGTATGACAGTTTGAGACGCCATTTCAAAAAATATTTAAACATTTCAGGCATCTCCGACCTTCCAGGGTGCCATTTTTTTAGACATCTCCTATTTTCAGAATTATGCATGAAAGAAAATGACTTAGAAATGCTAAAAGATCTTGCTGGCCACGCTAAAATAAGAGAACTAGATAATTATATTGGAATAACTGATATGCGTGTAAAAGAAAGTTTTCATAAAAAATATAAACCCATAGGAAGTAATTTATTTTTATAGATTACAATAATATAATTTCCCTCTATTAAACCTACAAAAACTGATTTGATTGGAAGTGAATTACATGACTTTAGAAATTACTGAAGATATGAATATAGTAGAAGTTTTAAGTGCTCTAAACCTTACTTTTGAAGATTTGTTGGAACTAAAAAACCAAAATATTAACCATTTTTTCAACTCACAATTTATGGTACTAAGTCAAAAAAAAGAGCTAGATCTTTCATCTGCAATATCTAAATTCATTAAAAATAAAAAAAATGCAAAAAAATCTATATATACAATTAATGCTTATTCTATTCTTCTGAAAAAATTCAAAAATTATATGCATGATTATTGGGAAAAAGAAGATTTATCTACTTTTAATGTAAGTCAAGTTACAAAATCAGATATTGAAACTTTTCTTGCTAGGAGACCTAGAATTAACGAAAAAAAAATAAGTCCATCTACTTACAATCAAGAATTAGCAATACTTTCAAGCTTTTTTAATGATTATCTTACTTTAACAGAAAAGTATTTAGATTCACCTCCTACCAAAAGAATAAAGTACAAAAACACTGGCGAACCTGAAATTCGTTTCTTAACCATAGCGGAACAATTGAAAATTCTATCATGTGCATTGAAAAATAGAGAATCAGGTAATCGAGATTATACCATAATATACCTTGGCCTTAATACTGGATTAAGACTAAAAGAAATTACTAATTTGAACATAAAAGATATTGATTTCTCTAATGACCGAATATATATAAGAGAGGGAAAAGGCGGTTATCCCAGAACAGTTTTTTTAAATGAAGATACCAAATGTGTCATGAGAAAATATTTAAATAAAGTTAGACTAAAGACTAACTCAAATAATGCCGAAGAAGCTCTTTTTTTAAAGAGCAAAAACGGTAATTGTTTAGATCGATTATCCAGAGAGGCTATCGAAAAGTTAATTTCAAGAACCTTTAGGAAAGCCGGAATTGCCAAGGGATCAACTCATCGCCTACGCCATTCTTTTTCTGTCAATCTTCTTAACTGTGGTATGAATATTGTAGAGATAATGAGATTGCTTGGTCATCAAAATATCTCTACCACTATACAATATCTCAATTTAGATAATGAACAGATACTAAGAAAGATGAAACAAAACTTTCCTTTTGCTTATATAACTGTTACAGATGTACTAAAAAACGTTGAATATTCGAAAATAAGCAAAAAAGTTATTGAAAGGATTGACATTTATGAGTCATAAAGAAATATTTGACCAATTTTTAAATAAACAAAGTTTTTCTAAAGACACCATAAAAACAAAAAGAAACAGGCTAATCAAATTTATTAATTATCTGGAGATTACAGAAGAATTACAGGATACAGGTTGGAATTTCAATAAAGTAAAAAAAATAGTTTTCAAAAATAAAATATTATATTCACCTCTGGATGAAACAATTATATGCAATTATCTTTCACATATTAATCCAACAGTTACTCCAAGGGTATATAATGACACACTAGGACTCATTAAAGAATTCTGTGGTTTTCTAGTTGACAAAAAGATATTGAACTATAATCCAGCAAAAAAACTCGAATATAAAAAAGTACCTAAAAAAAATATGGATTCTTATCGTTTAAATCTTGCTGAAATTAATGCACTTTTATCAGCCGCAGCTAAATATAATGAACATAAGAATCGTAATTTTAGTCTTGTCCTAGCATTAGCAGCCAGTTCGACCAGAATTGGTGAATTACTTTCAATCACTGAAGAAGATTTAAGACTTTCAAACCAATTAGTCAATTGCAATGGAAAATCCGGACATAGAATCAGATTACTGGTTCCTAGTCTTTTAATATCTTATTCAAATCTTATCAATGATCCTTTACGAATAAAAGCACTAAAAAATTGCGACAAAAATTATTTGTTTTATTCAGAAAATGGGGGCCCTCTAAACACAAAAAAAGCAAATAAACTTTTAAAACAGTTTGCTGAAAAAGCTGGTGTTTCTACTGATATTTCAACATATTGGCTCAGACGTTCGTTTGCAACTTTATTAGAAAATTGCGATTTTAACATTCCTGAAATTCAAGGTATTTTTAGACACGATGATATTGATACTACTGTAAATTATCTCATATCTAAGAAAGAGAAAAATATAAGACATATGGTCAACCAATCACCAATTACTATTTCTTTAACTCAATTGATAAGAAGCAAATTTAATCTAACATAATTAGAGTTTGCTGGATCACGGTAGTACTTCTCATATCTTAAAATATCCTTTTTGGCGTTCTTCTCACAAAAACGGTTCTCTATCAGCTCAAGACAACTGGGATAAGAACACGGTCGTTCGGTTTAATTAAAATATAACGCCTCCTTTTAGGTATATAAAAAAACCTCGCTGGCTTCCACTGAGGCTCTCTACAATTTTTTATATTATCAGTTTACTATTCTTTTATGTGTTTTTTATCTCAAAAAAACCTCATCAAATTGATACAAAAGCTAATTTATTTCAACGAAAATATGAATTTAGCCTTATTTGACTTGACAAATTTTCGACAATATTCTACATTATATATCGAACATTGTAAAAATTCTTACTTCGTTCAGAAACACATAAACGAACTAACAATTTTTCTATTATTACGCATATTATTATTTGTAAATGGAAGGAGGATTTTTTGATTCATATTAAATATGAATTTACAAGATGAAAAATTTTTGATAATTTAAGCTCATAATTACCTAAAAAATTTATTATTAGAGATCCTTTAATCTTTATTACCCGCAATCCTGCCCTTATAGTTATTTTTATTTTTTTTATAATCTCTACACTATCAAATTATCCTAATAATTTTAATCTATATACAAAATATTTTTAATTAAGTAATTTTATAGGAGAAAGAATAAATGTTCGAAACTATCTTAATTGAAACATCAACTTCTAGAGAAAATATATATGAAGGAGTACTTACACCAACCCAAACTAAAAAAATAAAAGATAATACTATTATTAACAAACAGGAATACTATAATCCAGCTGTTAATTTGCTGATTAAGTTAATTGATCAAAACGAACCATAGAATTGTTATTCTTATCTTTAAGATATATAAATATTATAAAAATGAATGTGGTTTTTAGATCCATTTCTAATTTACTCTATAAATATGTTCCCCTTTCATTATTGTAGGAGGATATTCGAAGTGAAATAACTGATTGTGTGAATTGATGGTTATACTACACTTAATATCATTTTTGAAAGGATTAAACATGAAAACTAAAGCTGTTGCTTATGCTAGATACTCATCAGAAAATCAAAAAGAAGAATCCATTATTGCTCAAATTATGGCTATTGAGGACTATGCCAAGAATAACAATATTGAAATTATTGAAAAATATATAGATCGTGCTAAAAGCGGAACTACTACCAATCGCCCAGAGTTTCTAAGAATGATTAAAAATGCAAAATCAGGATGCTTCGAAGCAATAATAGTTCACAAATTAGATCGTTTTAGCCGCGACAAATACGATTCAGCTATTTATAAACGTGACTTAAAACTATGTAACGTATCACTTATAAGTGTCCTTGAAAAATTAGATGATTCTCCAGAAAGTATGATTCTTGAATCTTTAATTGAAGCTATGAATCAGTATTATAGTGCTAATTTAAAGCGAGAAGTAATGAAAGTTATAATAAATAATGCAAAAGAATGTAAACATACTGGAGGAATCCCTCTGTTGGGCTACAATGTAGACCCAAAAACAAAAAAATATATTATTAATTCTCAGGAAGCTGAAGCTGTTAAAATAATTTTTAAAATGTATTCTGAAGGCTATGGATATAACAGAATAATCACTAGCCTTAATGAAAAAGGCTATAGGACAAAAAGAAATCTCCCATTTGGGAAAAACAGCTTGCATGAGATTCTCACCAACGAAAAATACACTGGAGTGTATATCTATAATAAGTGTTCTAAAAAAAATTATAATGGCAAGCGCAATAACCATTCTCATAAATCAAATGATCAGATTATCAGAATTGTGGGAGGAATGCCTTCAATTATTTCTGAAGATATCTTTACTAAAATCCAAGTAAAGATTGCTAATAATAAACATCGCAATGCGCGTAAAAAAGCAAAAGAGTTTTATCTACTTAGTGGTTTGATTTTTTGTGGCAAATGCGGCCATGCAATGGTCGGAAACGTAAAATATAGTGGAAAAAATAAAACAAAATATATTACCTATAGATGTAGTTGCAGAGATCTTAAAAAGAGTTGTAATAATAAGGAAATCAGAAAAGATTATTTAGAACCGTATATTATCAATCAGCTTAAAAACGAAATATTTAGTGTTAAAAATATACCTTACCTTCTAAAAGAAATTAACAAACGACAAGAATCAAAGATATCACAAAATGATTTAGAGATTAAATCGCTAAAAAATAATCAACTCAAAATACAGAAACAAATTACTAATATTCTAAATGCTTTAAAAGATGGTATAGCACATAATTTAATTACCAAGGAACTTGATAATCTACAGGAACAGGAAACAAAAATTAATCAAAAAATCGCTGAATACTCAATAAAAAAAGAAACAACTACCAATATTGTTGACGAAAAAACAATAAGGCAGTTGATTAAGCGTTTTAATGAATGTATAGATAATAATAATATTGTTGAACTTAAAGAATTTGTTAATCAGTATGTTGAAAAAGTTACTATATATGAAGACAACATTAAAGTTGTCTTCTCCTATTACATAATTGTGGTTTTGAATGGCAAAGGAACTAACTATTGATAAAATGCACCGCTCGAATCAAATCGTTAAAATTTGCACCGCTTTTGCACCACCACAGTGTCTATATCCAAATCCTTAAAATTTAGTATGGTAAATGCTGATTTTTCGGTGCTCACGGCATATTTCGTCTTCTATGAGCAGATCAGCGTCAACGGGATTGCGTATGTATCCTTCAGATAAGCCTCTGCACTGCAAAGTACCTGATGCATTGAGGTAGTAATTTGGGTGCTATCGACACCCGGTTGAACTATATAAACCCTAAACTCCGATGAATAGACTTTCAGTTTGTTTTTTAGGATAAACATTAACTTGTTGTCTCCAATCTCATATCGCGAGGGTTTCCCATTACTGGCCCTGTCGCTTTCGCGTCTCATAAGTCGTTCCAGCATAGATTTTGAATCACTTGCCCATTTAATACATTTTTCCGTTTGCCCACAAACTTCATATAAATCCCCGACCCTCGCTCCAGCCTTTGGCGCACTCGAATATTTACAATGGTATAATTCAAATAAAAGTTTGTTATTTGCAACGTCTTCTTGAACTGCGATGACATCTGCCACTTCTCCAGAACCGTCATCATCGAAAATAAGACAGTATTTACCTGATGCTTTTAATTCTGAAATAAGTTTATATTGAATGCTTTCCGTCGCTTTGTCTGTCCCCTGGGATTCTTTACTGATATCGATCCCAGACCAATCCCACGGGATAATGCTATCTGTAGGAAATGTAACTGGACGGGCTGTTTTTAGTTTGACAAGAAGATTGCCCTCAAGGGACGACCCATCAACAAACCATATTGTCGGAGGGTTATCCATGAAAAAGTCTCTAATGAGCATCTCTCTGCCGCGGCTGAAACGTATGCTTATAATTGAACCGCTTTTATGGCTAACCGAATACCCAGTCGATGTTATTTTAAGAGTGAACTCCTCTTTGAAGTCATCGTTTCCCACTGAAAAAGTTAATTCTGATGTTTCATCAAATGAAGTCAACCTTATGTCCATAAGGAACGACTTGGAATCAGTTAGAGCCGTTTTTACGGTGATTGATCCTTTCCAGTCTTCTTCAATTTCCGATGGAAAGTCGATTCGATAAGGAACAACCGCAGGCCGTGCGGTGATTTCCTCTGGAACAAGCGCACCTTTTAGTACGGTCGTGGTATCAATAGCCGAGTTTAAAATTTTCTCCGCTTGTTTATCGCACCAGTCTTTCCAGTAATTTATGGTCTCAACCCACTTTGCCCAAATCGTCCCTTTGTAGGAACAACCAATACTTATACTGCTCCCATTTTCATAACCCACGCCAAACAGGTTTGATTTTGTTGCGGTACCTGTAGTTGCCCCGGTTATTCCTTCAGCAACGTCGACACCGGCGAACATTCTGTAGCGGATATGATGATTGGAAACGGCGGTCTTAAGCCCAACAGTAGAAAGCATCAATCTGTTTATTCCTGAAAGGCAACGGAACACATCTTCTCCGGCTATTCGTTTATAGTTGTCAAAAACAGCTTCAGCCAACCTATCAGCTATTCCTTTATCGGTCGTGTTGATGAAAAATACGTTTTTCGTTTCGTTCCAGTAAAGAATGTGCAGATTCCAGTTGTCATCCGTTATGTCGCGACAAGTGGTCCAGTCCACGTTGCTTGTGCGAAGCTCCGTAATTATCAAAATTTTCTCTGTTTCATTTACGTAGTGGTGACTATGCTCCTCGTTGAAGACCTTGCTCCATCGCCGCCAATACCACTGGGACTCGGTCGTTGTATACATGAACATACTGATTTTCGGTCTTATCTGATTTAGTGGAATGACTTCTGTCCCCGTGAAGCCACGAGCCAATTTCTGCAATTCTACTTCTCGACCGATTTTTTCATCCGACGTGTCTTTGAGTATTTTATTCCAGTCCGCATCTTGCGAATACAATTCTTCCAAGGACTCCTGAATGTCGTCGTCGACAATATTGGCCACAACGGAGGCTTCGCCAAGGTCAGCCTGTGTCCGGGCAAATCGTCCAATGAACTGCATCGTTATAGGCAAGGACATATATTTGTCGTGGATTGCACATATCTTCAACTGTGGGATGTCTATCCCTTCGCTAAACATATCTACACAGACGATGATTTTTGAAGTCCCGTCATAGACCTTCTGGAGAGCAGTCCGATTATCGGTTGCTTTGTTTCCACTAACGATTAAAACTGGGGAGTATTTTGCATATTTACTCTGGTACACGTTTTCATATAGCGCTTTCGCACGGGTTTGTGTCGAAGCCCGAACCAGTAGTAAATGCGGGTATCCTTTTGCTATGTCCGCCTCAAGAAGATCAATCGCTTTTGCTGCTACAGAAAAGTCCTTTTTGTCATTATCGAATTCATAAATCGGATAAAAGTTTATCGGCTTGAAATACCCACGCTCTTGGGCAAGAGCAAGCGGAAAATTATAAATGATATCGCCATCGATCTTTTTCCCATCATTTCGGAATGGTGTGGCTGTAAATTGCAAGCACTCAACGGATTCAAACACTTTTTTGACTTTCTTCCATGAATTTGCCGGAACGTGATGTGATTCATCAATAATAAGTGTGTCGCACATTGATGCCAAAAGTCGTAAAAACTCATCTTTGAAGTGACCAGAATTAAGCAATGACATTGTTGTTATGATAAGGTTGCTCTTATCGAGTAGTTCCTGTAGTTCGGTTATGTCTTTTGGCGACGAAACAAGGCACCCGATAACTGGATTTTCAAAGGAATCATTTATTGCTCCTATCTCGCGTAATTTGCCAAGAGAACAAAATCTTGAAATCGTTTGTTTTCGCAATAAGTCACTTGGCACTATTATGCAGGTTTTTGAACGATGTTCAGACACTACTGTGGCTATCATCACCTCGGTCTTTCCTGTTCCTGTTGGCATAACAATCGTGGCAGCAGAAGACGATACTGTCCAGTGCGACTTTATAGCATAGATGGCTCCCAACTGGGCAGAGCGAAAACCAGCATCAGTATCAAACTTGCTCTCAGGAAGACTGAAACTGTTATTTTTCCATGACGAAAGAACTTCGTCAACGCTTATCCAATCTGCTCCCCTTGGAACGTGAGCGATGAAGTTCTTGTCACCAATTTTCTGTTTTGAAAAACTCATTTTCAACCCTCCTGCTACTTTTGTAGAATTATACAACTTCTTCGCCCGTCATCATTTTGTAATGCTGTTCCTGCTCCAAGGCTTCAAAAATTAATTTGAACACATCCTTATACAGCGTGATGTCGGTGCAATCATCAACATAATTCAAACCATCGCTAAACCCTACGGAGTTGGCATTGATATAAGACAACATAGCCGTGGCGAGGTGGTACTTCGTGTAGTCGGGTAACCCTTCGTCTGGCGTTTCCACGAACTTATCTCTATGTTCATCAAGAACCCTCTTGCGGATATTCACACCGTCGTAGCCACAAAGTTGCATGAAGTAATATTCCAAAATGCGGCGTATTACGTTCATTAGCGGAATAACTGTATCCACTTCTCTGTACTCACCCCAGAGGGCAGCGTAGGAGTTTTGGACAGGGTTGAAGTTTTCTTGCTCGGTTGGCTTAGATATACATTGTCGGACACAATGCTTGATTGTGGAATTGTTACTCGCTTTGTTTATCACATAGAACGATACGCAATGATAGCGGGATGCTTGGTTATAGGTTATCTCCCTATGGAAATAGACGTTGTGGGTCAAGATAAAAATCTGCTTTATATAGTCGCCCTGAACCTCACGTTCCTGTTCACGATATTCAGCGTTGTTAAAGCAGACACCTACCATCTCCCGCACCAAGGTGCTGACGATGAATAGGACGCAGCTATCCATACTGGAAACGGGGTCGTCTATTACGACAATTTTATCCTTGCTAACATCAGCATCGGTATGACTTCCGCGAACGAGGTGATAGAAGTACAGGAACGCAATGAAATTCCTCTCGCCCTCACTTAGCTTATCCGCAACTGTCCCGTCTTGGCGCACAACCTCGTAGACATTTTGCTGACCTCGCTTTTCCCGCAGGGTGAAGCCCTGGAAACCTGAATCTCGAAGTAAATCGTTTATGCTTTTGATGGTTGGGGCGGTACTAACCACTCGTTTGTTAAGTTCTGCAATTTCATTTTCTAAAGCTCGTGATGCCTTAGCACCGTCATCGACCAGCTTAATCAATGCAGTAATCTCGTCATCAAAGGTCTTGCGCCGTAATCTATAGGTCGAAACATCACTTTGAAGTGTAAATGCAATAAGTTCCCAGACTTTCCTGGTGCACTCGGTTTGCTTCTGACGCTTCGCACCGACAATGTCGTTGTTTGCTTGAATCTGTTTATTAAAACCCTCGATTAGGACGTTTATTTCATCACGCAGAGTTTTGACGTTTTCAAGTGTGATAACTGAAGACGGCTCTTTCAACTTGTCAGTTATCCGTTGGATATTGATTTCAATCATTTTCTCTAAGAGCGCAAGTTTCGTCTTATATTCAGTAAGATCAAGTTTCGGGAAAGCATCCTGGAGATTGCCGTTAAGTACATCAAGGAAGCCTTGCATATCGCTTAC
>Ga0172378_10004071_pt1 | contig 13731 bp, 2 predicted proteins | sample GrowelOW332metaG_FD_119755 | JGI IMG/M metagenome (GOLD analysis project Ga0172378, IMG submission 119755) | Groundwater microbial communities from an aquifer near a municipal landfill in Southern Ontario, Canada - Pumphouse #3_1 metaG | ecosystem: Environmental > Aquatic > Deep subsurface >... | reverse complement strand
TCGTACAGCTTTCTAGTCTTTACAGCCTTAGCTCTAGCGACAATGATGTCATCATCATCGTTAATTTTATTGTAATCCTTGATGAATTCTGGTGGTACATCGGAGATATACTTTCTAGCATCAGCAATAGTCTTAATGGAACTACCATCGGAGTCAATAGCTTCATATGGAGAAGTTATAACACTCCGTTTTACAGCCGAGGGTTTAGTAGCAACAGGAGCGGATACCTTAGGAACTGGCTTGGCAGCAGGTGCGCTTGGTTTTGCAACCGATGCAATTACTTTTGCTGGTTCTGCTGGAGACGGAGCAGTAGATTGCTGTTTCTGACCAGCTTTATACTCGTCATAAAGCTTTCTATTTCTTACAGCTTTAGCTCTAGCAACGATGATATCATCACTATCATCAATTCTGTTATAATCCTTAATAAAATCAGGAGGTATATCAGCGATATAATTCTTAGCATCGGCTACAGTCTTAATCGAAGAACCCTCTGTAGCAATAGCCTCATAAGGGGCTTTGTTAATCGGGGTAATATCGAATGGAGAAACAACTGAGGTACTCGGTTTAGCAACAGATGAAATTACCTTTGCTGGATTGGCAGATGCCGACTGAGTAGCTTTCGCAATTGGCTGTTGTTTATGATTAGCTTTATATGCATCATAAAGCTGTCTATTCTTTACAGCCTTGGCTCTAGCAACGATGATATCGTCGCTATCGTTAATCCTGTTTTCATCATCAATGAAATCAGAAGGTATATCAGAGATATACTTCTTAGCATCGGCCACACTCTTTATAGAAGAACCAGCCTTGTCGATAGCCTCATACGGGGCTCTGTTAAACGGAGACTTAAGTTTACTAAGAATCGAACGTGCAGCCTGACCCCACTTACCCTTACCAGTCTTAGCTTTCTTAGAAACATCCTTAGCAGCACCTAAAGCTTTCGCTTTTGCATCTTCAATAGAATCAGTTTGATTGATTCTATTCTTCTTAGAAATAGATGCAGTCGGTAGATCGCCAATTGCATTCAAAACATCACTAGGAGTTTTGGCCTTATTAATAGCATCAGTGGTAGGGTTTCCCTTACCCCATAATTTCCGTACACCTCTACCCCACTTACTGCGGCCCCATTTTCCACTACCATCAAGTGTAGCATCACCTTGAGCTTCAGCAGCAGATCTAGCATTACCAGATGCGTTTGCGACTGTACCTGTACCACCGTCGCCAGTAGCTACATAACCATGCAAACCTTCAGGGAATGCTGAAAGCATGTTTGGATAATGGATAATCAGATTTTTAGTGGAACTGTTACCCCAGCATCCACCTTTACCATCGTAAATAACTGCATGGTCTGGCCCATTGCTCTTAGCACTATCGGTTTCCAGTAATGCTATATCACCTTCACAACCCGGTTCACTAGCGTCTTTCCAAATCCCCTTTTGTTTAGCCTGTTCCATAAGGGTTCCACAGTTCAAACTCATCTCACTAGCAAATGGATTTCCAGCTTGCTGCAAGTATATCTGACACCACTGGGTACAACCATTGTTACCATAACCCTGAGTGTTTTCTCTACTTGTAGCATAATCAGAAGCTTTTCTAATTCCTTCATTAGATGACTGAGATGATCCATTTGCGGAACTAGTGGCAGGAGTATTGCTATTGCTGCTGTTATCTTCTCCGGAACTAAAGATACTACTAAACGGATTCTCGTCGCCGAACATCTCGCTTATTGCATCTTTGCCGAATACCTTATCAGCACCAGCGGTTACGGCAGTTGCCATCGGAGCGATAGCAGACTGCATTTTCTTAGCCATTGCATCAGCAACAGCTTTATATTTGGAGAATATACTCTTCTTTCCAGTAGTCTTGGCTTTGTTGTTTCCAGTAGACGCCCCACCAAGATTAACACCCTTAGATTCGTATGCCTGCTGAGCGTAGGCAATACGTTTATCCATGTGATCTCCACCGCTACGCTCAAATGCTTTCTCCCAAGCAGTAGCAGCTCCAGCAGGATCGGATGCAGCGTTAGCAGCATTTATAGCATCACCCTGAGATGGTGCTTCCTGAGCGACATAGTCAAGCTGACCGTCAACAGAGTTAGGATCTTTACCCTCGGCAGTAATCCATTGTTGAGCAGCAGGCCAACGACTACTCGGGTCCCATTGTACTAAACCATGATATCCGGCTGAGTTAGTAGCATTCGGATCTAGACCAGATTCCTGCATCATGTTACCCATTACACCAGCAGCACCGATCTCAGTCAAACCACGGCTCTGTAATCCCTGATAAATTTCTTCACCAACAGATCCTTTGCCCCATCTACCTTTACCGTTCTTAGATTTAAGCCAATTGACTCGGCCACCTCTTCCGGCTTTGAACTCATTGAAAGCTTGGATAATAGGATTTTTAGATCCTCTACCCCACTTACTCCGACCCCATTTGCCTTTAGCGCTGCCATCTTTCTGACTATAATAATCTTCATATGCTTTCAGATCGGAATCTTCCCACATCTTCTCACCATCATAGTTAGTAGCAGTTTCGAGTGCATTCAGTATAACTTCTCGTGGAGCAGGGGTTTTATCCGCCTGTTCAATGAACTCCTTAGCATTGAGCCGTCCAGCTCTATACTGATCGAAGATCTTATTGAAGTCATTATTGGAAGAACCATCGTCCCATGCCTTAAAGAATTTAGAGAATGCTGCTTGGGTATCGGCATCCCACATTCCAGCATCTGTAAGAGCCTGCTGAATCTGATCTCTAGAGGTATTAGGATTGTAACTAGCCATCTGAATGAACTGAGATACATCGAGTGATTTATCCTTAAGCTTCTTAGCCAAATCATCTACAGATATGCTAACCAACTGACTAGCAGTGTAGTTCATTGTGTTAGTAATTGCTGCTTTAGGCTTAGTAGTGTTAGGTGCTGCTGCACTGCTTTTCTTAATAGAGAAAGCACCAGAGAGTGTAGAAGCAATCTCTGACAGATCGCCAAATATACCACCGAACTTAGGAGCAGACGTTTTGTTATTACCAGTATTCGGGCCTCCCGGACCAACCTTGATATTACCAAGACTATTCTTATACTGACCATTAAGAATACTATTCAAACCAGTCGCATAATCAGCCTCATCAGATGCATAATATCCATGGTTCTTAAGAACTTTAGCAAAGTCATCGGCATTTGCACAATTCTTAAGCTCATCAGCATAGGATTTATAAACTTTGTTATATGCTGCATCAGCATACTCTTCATCAGAACTAAACTTAGCGTAGTATCCACCCTCGTTTGCTGGTCTAGGTGTACCCTTGTGATCTTCTCCCATACCGTCATACCAAGTGAAACCACCATAGTTAAAGTCATCGAATCCGATCTTCTGGATATCTGCTTTACATTTGTCCGGGCCACCGGTCTCAAACATCATCTGCGCCCAGAATAATTCAGGATGGGAAGAGCCAACCTTACCAGCAATATCACCAGCAACTGTCGAGAATGGTGGGTTCTCATCGAGTGTCGGGCCTTTACCGAATTTACTCTTTTTCTTCTTACTACCCATTCCCCATCTACCCTTACCAGCAGCCATTGCAAGACTAGAGTTATTGAGAACTTTAGTTGCATCATACTTCTGATTCGGAGTGTCAGACTCGGGGTCTTGAATAGTAATACCATTCTTATCCAACCCAGTAGCTACTACGTAGTGTGGATTAGTTCCAAATGGTGTAGAAGATTTACCCATTGCTTCTTTAGTAGGAGTGTTAGATTTATCAGTACCCATCAGCAATACTGGATGACCAGACTGTAACTGACCTTTGATATCATCTTTCCCACTAATATCTTTAGTATCGATGCCAGCCTTACCAAGATAATCCTTGAAGAATCCCGGTTTAGTACCGCCATCTTTTTCTTTGTATCCTCTATTCAATGCATACTTAGCTGCATCCTTGGTATCCATAGGAACTCCAAGTGCACTAGCCATATTTGCAGCAGATGCTGGGCCACAACCGCTATCAGCCATACTCTGGGTCTCTGTATCACCTGAAGCGTTGTAACTCATACTATTTATCGGATTGACCTGAGAATGGAAAGACTCATAAGCATCGGAAGCCTTAGATCCTCTTCCCCATTTACCAGTTCCAGATTTGTTCCCACCGGTTAAGCTATTCCATGCGCCACTAACCTTATTCCCAACATAACTAGCGGCACTAGCAGCTCCGTTGTAAGCGGAACTTGCAGCACTACTTACGACATCGTAAGCTTTAGCAGCGATGTTCTTTGCAGACTGAACGGCTGAACCGGCTTTATCTTTAGCCCAATTCCATGCTTTAGATGCACCATCAGCTAAGGCAGAACCATAACCTTTAAGTTTATCCCAAGCAGAGCCAGCTACTTTCTTTGTACCCTCGGCTAACTGACTACCATATCCTTTAAGAGTGCTCCATGCGTTAGATCCCATGATCTTTGCTTTTTCCTTGGCCTCGCCAAGTTTCTGCATAGTAGTACCGGCGATATCTCTAGCTTTCTCGCCAATCTTTCTAACCTGATTGAGTATAGAGTCAGTAACACCGAAGTCTGTACCAATGGTCTTGATAGCAAACTGTATTACATCCTCTGGGTCGAGTACCCAGCCAATTACAGGGATAGCCTGAAGTGTAGCAGCAACGACACCACAAAGCATTTTCATACCAGTGGTTACATTCTCTGCCGGAACTTTAAGCATCTGATCAGCACGGTTATACCCATCATAAAATGCAGATGCAGCAAAACCTGCCTCCATACCGATAGTAACAACTACACCTACACCAGTAGCAGATGCAGCATATCCAGCAGCATGTTTAGAAGCACGTTCTACAATTTTCTTTAAGCATGCAGGGCTAGTAATTTTCTTCATGATAAAGTCTTTGAACACACCGAACTTCTTACCAGCACCACCGACTAAGTTACTGATTCCACTCTCAACAGAACGGAAGCCAGACTTAACTTTTTCAAGTATCGGAGCAGCTTTTTCCTCAAGAACTTTACCACTTTCAGCAGTTCCACCGCCCATAAGATCTTTAGCAGTCGAATAAGCAGAATAGGCTTCGAGACCTTTTTCTCCAACATCTAATGCTTTATCAGTGAGTGACGTTGGGTTAGCAGAAGGAGTAGCAGTCTGATCTCCACCAGTAAATGCATCGTAACCTTCTTTAGCAAGTAATCCAAGACCAGCAAGTTTTCCCGCTTTAGCTAAACGCCCAGCCCATTTACCAGTCTTAACCGGTTTGCCATCAGGGCCAACTTTAGTAGTTCCACCACCCAATGCATCAGCAGGGGAAGCAGCATATGCAGTCTTAGTACCAGTGATGGTATTAAGAATTTGAGTTAGAAGTGATTCAATATTCGTCCCACGAACATTGATAGCAGCAGCAGCATCATCTGGTTGGGAATCGTCTAATGCAGCACCAGCCGTAGCTCCACCCAAACCTAATTTGTCACCAATCTTAGAAGCAAACTTTCCTACTTTGGAATTGATGAGTTTGCCACCAAGTTTAGTCTTTGAGAACTTATCAAATGCAGCACCAGCTACATCTTTAACCTTACCGCCAGCCCAACCAAGAGCTTTAGAACCGAGTTTTGCAGCAGCACCAACGAGTGGAGCTCCAAGTCTAGCGAGGACAGGTGCAAGAGGGCCTAAAAGCGAGGTAAAGAGCTTACCGAAGTTCTTCATAAGGTTAAGAGGATTTAACAATCCAAGAAGGCTCTTCAAAGTATCAAAGATACCTTTCTTACCCTTCTTTCCAGCAGCACCAAGAGATGCTTTAAGGGATTCTTTATTAGTAGCTACTAATTCCTTGATACTAACAAGCAATTGTTTCTGGGTGGAATCCCTATCAACCAATTTCTTTTGTATCATGGTATTCTGTTTAGTAGTAGGAAGAGACATAGAACCATCAGAAGCACGAGTGAATGTCTGAGGGCCATACTCTGTATTTACTGTAGTAGATTTGTCATCCTTAGCCGGAGCTTTAGATTTCTTATCTTTATCAGGAGTCTCGATCTTTTCCTTGTTATCCTTAAGAACAGCAGCAGGCGCTTCTTTAGGAGTTGCAGGTTCAATACGCTCACCCTTAGATACTATAGTAGCCTGATTGTCTTTCTTAACTTCACCACCATCAGCCATAGTAGCAATCTGAGGAGTCTTAAGGTTATCAAATACACTGCTCGATGCAGATTTTGGTTTGTGGTCTTTGATAACATTGTCGATATCAGTAGTATCAGTGCCAACTCCACCATGCAATCCATCAATCACTTCATACTTGCCAAAGCGATACAGATCTTTAGTGTGGTTAAGACTAGCATTCATAAGACCCTTGCCAACAAACTTAGAAGCATTCAATCCACCGGTGCCAATCCGTTTGCCAAGGTTCTTTGCTCTAATTGCAGTACGACCCAATGGGTTCATATTACGATTATAATTGAGATTAAAATGATCATCTTTATTGAACGTACCATTCCCGTTATGGCGAATACCGTCGATGCCATCATACTCATTAATATCGCGTCTTGCATTAACTTCATCAAGTTTAGCACTCTGAGTATTGAATGACTCAGAATTTGGATCTAACGAACCGGCTCTAGACATTACACCCAATGCACTCGATGTACCATTCATTCCGTTCATGAATGCTCTAGCAACACGCTCGCATTCTTCAGTAGAAAGTTTAAGAGCAAGTTTAACATCATCGATTATGATTCCTGACTTAGCGAGTATAATCAACTTGTTAAACTGCGCAGCCGTAAGAGTAGTTGCAAGCTTCATATCAGTTATCTCGTAACCAAGTTCAGCCATCTGTAACCACTTATCACGTACATCCTTCTTCATCTCGAAGATAGCATTCATATCTTTCAACTTAAATCCACTGTTTCCAATTTCTTTAAGATTCTTATACTCTGCTTCACTAAGATCAAGAAGTTTAATCTTATTATCGTCACTCATCATCGGTTTGGAACCGTTGTGATCGTCATATTTAAAGGCACTCTTGAGATCACTATACTTACGATTCATGGATGACATTCTATCGTGAGTAGCCTGACCAGCAGCCTGAATACCTTTGAGTTTAGTAGCCTCTAATTTAGAAGATTGTTTAGCAGACAGAACACCACCTGCTTCAGCAATAGCTCTAAGGGTATTAGCCATATCTTCTAATATAGGAATCTGAGTAGCGAATCCACCGTCGATTGAATGCGAGATAGCTCCACCCAACGAAGCATTTTCATTACCATCAGTAACTAAGTCAGATACTCCTTCAGCATCCTTTTCTCTCCCACGGAGTTCTTTGCTAAAGAGTTTCTTATACTTACCGTAGTTTTCCTCATTGACTCCCTTGAATCCCATATCTCGCATCTGGCCAAACATCTTTTTACGAGATGCTTCCAGATTGACTTTCTTAGTAGCTGCTTCTCTAAGATCTCCACCTTTTTCATTGATGAAATCAATGAGGTCGGCCTTCTCTTTAGAAGACATTTTGTTAGATCTTTCGATCATTCTAATGGCATCTTTAACATTACCAGACTGAACAGCCTTGATAATATCATTCGATACTCCAGTATGCTTTACAGTAGAAGAAACACGGCCTTTTAACTCGCCAAGAATCTTGCGCTCATTCTTACCCAAGCCTTTTGATTTTGACTCATCGATATTGCCCATGATTTCTTTCATCTTAGTAAGAGTATCTTCATCGCTATTTACCATAGCTTCGTCGAAACCCCTCATGTCATAATCTTTATTTCGATCACTCATGAATTTAAGACGTTCACTAGCAGTCATATAGTCAGCGTTACCGCTCTTGATATGACTAGCACGTTGTACATCACCGAAGTCTTTAACTCTGTTGGCAGCGAACTCAGGAATACCTTTGATCTTACCAACATTATCCATTACAAATCCACCAGCAGATGCAGCCATTCTTCCAAGGCGAGAATAACGGATGGAATTAGCTAATACTCCTCCAGTAGACGGTAAAAGTTTCTTACCGGCACTCTTAGCAATATTAAGCATCTTCCCTGCAAACAAAGCAGCAGATTTAGCAGTAGGTTTAACAGCAGATGCCATTGGAGCGATGATTTTCTCTTTGAGCCAATCAGTAAAATGATCCTTGATCTCTTTACCAGCCGACTTCAGTGGATTGACAAAATTCTCTCTAATAGCCCCAGCTACACCGCCAGTACGTTTACCATCAGCATCTTCCTTACCAAGTAAGAAATCCTTGAATTTATCCGTACTAGCAACTACCCCAAGACCAGCACCTATTACAGCACCCGGAAGCAAGCCTATTCCAGTCATGCCGCCAACAAGTAACCCAGCAATTGCAGTCTTAGTAGCAGTTGGGAAAGACTTCTGCAATACTTTCTTAGTATCCTCACCGATAAGACCATCTTCACCGAATAATGCATTCTGAACAGTTTCATTGTGTTTAGCAAATCCAATGGCAGAACCCATCATTACACCGGTCAATGGGCCGAACGGGCCAACTAATCCAAGCACTGCTCCGGTTACACCATACTTCTTCATATCCGGAATGTACTTACCCATGGTTTCCTGAAGATCTTTACCGATTATACCACCCTTACGTTTACCTGTATCTTTACCGGTTTCATCAAAGATCTTTTCACCGAATACAGTTTTCTGGAATGTAGCAGAGTTACTAGCAAGGCTAATAGCCGATCCAGCTATAGCTCCGAGAAGAGGGCCACCTACACCAGTTGCAGTACCGATAATAGCACCGATAGCACTATTAGCCGTAAGGTTAGGAAGGGTCTCTTCTATTTTCTTCTGCGTCATATTAGAGATGAGTTTAGTATTCTTATCTATGCCGAACGCAGATGAGACAAACTGAGACCCTACTCCAGCACCAGAAACTCCACCATCGGCCATCATATCAGCATTCTTGACATTGTTGAGTATACGACCTTTGATAGCTTTCTCGTTCTTACGATTAGCTTCACGATTAGAATTGAGCATATCTGGATTATAAACATTCTGATCTGCTGGGATTACACGCTCTCCCTTAGACAGAATGGTCAATCCAGACTTAGTGACATTACGTACACCATCAGCATGGCCTTCAATATTAGCAACGTCGCCTGTCTTAGCGGCAGATCCCATTGCAACATCGTTAGCCTTATCTGTAGCAAACTTCTTAGCTTTATCATATATGGTCTGACCAGCTTTAGAGCCAGTAGCTTCCCTATATGTGCTAGTTACGTCACTAACAATCCCGTGACCAATATTAGAAGCGTTCTTCTTGAATGCTTCTTTAGTCTCAGTACCCATCTTCTGAATATCGAATCCAGTAAATTCTTTAGCAATAAGATTCAGATTCTGGAATAAGGATAATTCCTCTTTACGATCTTTATCCTGTTCAGCAATCTTGCCTTTGATCGAATCGACAAATCCATTCATTGCACTCTTCATCTTACCAAGAATACCTTTGGTAGGCTTATTGGTTTCTGAATCCAAGTCTTTCTTGTCTTCCTCCTCAAAGAGAAGATTATAGACATGCTGATCTGCTTTATCGATAATACCAGTTAATACGCCAACTGGTCTGGAAGTAAGTTTATATAATGCATCAGTAATTGAAGAGAATCGATTTCCTTCAGAGGCAGCCTTAATGATTTTCTCCATGTTTGCTTTATAATTAGCAATCTCATCGGCAGATGCTCCACTTGCTTGCATCTCTTTGAGTTTGTCTTCTGCTGTGGTATGAGCCAAATCAGAAAGCCAGCTACGATTCTTCTTGAGGTCAGACTTTCTTGTTACCTCATTTACAGTACCGGCAGCACTACGAATATCCATATCGTTGATATTGATATTATTCATAGACTGACTGTTTTCGCGATCAGTATTGCCAGTGGCATAACTTACCGTTCTATCAGATTGAGCAGCGGCAGTTCTCATGCCATTTGCCATTCTCCGATTATAATCAGTATACCTGTTTCTGCCGCCTTTGCGAGGAGTAGTGCCAGAAGTATTGATATCGATATTCCGGAGATAATCAAAGATAGACATACCATGCTTATCTTTTGTACCAAGAAGATCTACGCCAACCTTACCCATAGCATCTTTATTGAACTCATTAAACTTAGTAATTCCATTCTTGTTATCGAATCCATTGAATAACTGTTTGTAGATAGAAGTATCTTTCCGCTCTTCCCTTTCGAGATCACGGTTATAGTTATTCATCTGCTTCATGTACTCACCAGCAGATCTAGCTCTAGTACCCTGAGATATATGGCCGAAGAGTTGCTCATATGCAGCAATTGCATTCTTATCTACACCGTAGCGAGAAGTCTTTTCAGACATTGATGCACCTTTGTCATACCATCCACCGTCTTCGAATCTCTTATCAGAGATTTTATTGATGATTTCTTTCATGGCTTTGACTTGCTCTTCAGATGCAGTTCTATCGAGTTTCATCTGGAAGAGAATCTTATCCATCTCAGTTTTCTCAGCAAAAGATGCAGAATCAACAGCTATCTTTTTCTTGCGATCAAACTGTCTCTTGATCTCTTTTGTATTCGTCCATCTTCCATTCTTGTAATCGAACAGCCGTGGAGTGTTACCAGACATCAATGCTTCAATACGAGAAAGATATCCCGGAAGAACTTCCACAATAGATTTCTTCGTTTCCCAATCAAATGGGATAGGGCCAGTCTTATTGAAGTTACTGGTATCCAGATGAGTCTTCAAAGAAGTTCTAACACCGAATATCTTACCCATGATTTCTTTACCAAGACTTCCACCAAAGGAGTTATTATTAGCATTGAAATTCATCTTTGCTAAAAACGATGTGAACACCCCTGACATTGTCTTATCAAACTTCTGTAGAGAAGCTTTAATCATAGGGCCGGTAACTGTAGATACAAGAACAGAAGGGATTGCAGCCAATGGATTGGAAGCAATCATCTTCAGCATATTCTCATCTACCATATCAGTCATACCCATAGTTTTCTCGGATGCAAGTGACTTGATATTCTTAAGAATAGTTTTACCATATTCTTTGATATCAACTCCACCGTCCATACCGAGGAAGTCTAATTTGTTAGACGACATTTTGTTATCCTTGTCTGGATTTGCATTGGCATACATATTGCGCTGCATGTCTAGCATCTCTTTGAGAATAGCATTGCTTTCTTTCTGAATTTTGGTAGTCTCTTCGAAGTAAATCTTAGAGTTATCAGCCATAGTCTTTACCACTTCGGTATTGAACTTATAGAGGTTTCCCAATCCCTGATTCAACCCAGTAAATCCACGCTGCATTGTAGAATTCATCTGTACTGCTTGAATGCGCATCATGTTAGCATTCGCGTTTGCTGCATTGACAGCATACTTAGTAGATGCAGTAATTGCAGATACAGTAGAATGGCTCTGTTTAGAAGCAGCCTCAGCTGTAGCGCTGATTATAGACTTCTCACCGAGAGTCAGAGTTTCTTTCTCATCAGATGAATTGAAATTGCTTTCATCTATAGAGAAATCGTCATCAAGGTTAAAGCTTGCATCTATAGCAGAATCTTCACGTTCCTGATTGTAGAGCTTACCTGATTTGATATCGGATATAGCATTTTTGAAGGCGGCTTCGCCTTGTCTGAATGCTGGAGTATCCATCATCAACTTGGAAGCTTTCTTCGCAGTTTGCCGAACATTGGTGATTGCATGATAAGCATCCTTGAATAACTCATCATTGGTCTCTATGAATTCTTTAGTTGCCGGCATATTCATGCGAGTATACTCAGCAGAAGCATATACAACCGATTTCCCAAGATTCTTAATGTACTTCGCAACAGGACTCATTGTATATAAACACCCCTTTCAAAGCGATTTATATAGGTGTCGCATTGTTCCAATTGTATCCATGCGCCAGTATTTACCCCTCTACCATTGTGGTAGAGGGGCATGTAGTCATACTGATCTTATTTTTCCGTTTCGGTGTTGATCCACTCCGGGCATGGAGCATAAACCTTAATGCTCTCATATGGGCTAACCTTTGCAACGCCTCGACCGAAGATCTTTTTTCCGTTGGCATCAAATCCGATACATTTCGGGTATGTACGAGTTCCTGCTTTAACTTCTTTAAAGCCGATAGAAACATTCGACTTCTCGCGACCACCCAACGAGATCTTACGGCCGGTATGCAGATATGTACCAAGGACGAATTCCTTGGAGATGTCGACCATTGCTTCTGCTTCTTTCTTACCAAACTCATAACGCTTGGCAAGAATCTTTGCTTCTTCCGGAGCCACTCGGGCAGCCTTCTCAATGATCGTAGCAGTCATATCACGAGCCGCTTCAGCCGGGCAGAAAGTCTGATCAGTTTTGCCATTCTTGTCATACACATCCACATGGAACGTATCGTCGTTCATCATCGCCTGCATAACTCGAATCTCATCTTTCTTGTTGCCACCATTCTGTGTGATGACTCCGCGAATCTCGTTTACCAGTTCATTGACCTTTTCCATTTGTATTCCTCCTATTAATAGATGCTGTAATGGATTATATACAGGTTGCACTGTGTATAATTTTTTATTTTTAAATCTCATCAAATTTAGTACGATAAGGATTACCTACTTATTTAATGAGCTTGATTGTGGTGTATTAGTTGGAATGTCTCGATAGACTACTCTGATGAGTTTAGGTGGTTTAGCGGTTTTATCAATTATCCTATTGATATCTTCTCTACTATACCTGCACAACTCTTTAAGAAATTCTGTCATTGTAAATCCCTCCATATTTCAATGTGATTACGATAGTAAATTACTATACAAAGAAAAAATAAACACGCCACCTATTAGGCAACGTGTTCATCTTCTTTGCTGTCAAGAACTTTAGCAATCTCATCTACGAGATCACTAATGAACTTGTCATGGTTCTTTTTACCAGTTCTAAACATCAAAGACTTATGCTCATAAAAGTTATAAGCTACGCTATCATTAATCTTCATGATACCGTTTTCGATATTTATATAGGTACAATCATAAATGGTAAATACTTTACCACCATTATTCTTGAATGCGTCTACTACTGGTTTTACGTCAATTGTCATCATACTATATCACTCCTCACAGGTATAGTATGCAACCAAGAATATCCATAATTACATTCAAATCTATTAGATCCGACATACATATAACACAGTCAAAGAAGGAGTGGTTTGCAAAATGTCTATTTTTTTAGATGATATAGATGCGTTACGTCTATACAAAACAAAGATGTACTTGCCGATTAATAAGCAGGACAGGAAGTGTGGAAGCACTGCATTCTTATTAACAAAGAATGTAGATCGTTCGATTGCAATGATCCAGCATCCCCTGTTTGTCAACATTCGGTCATTTATATCTTATTATCTCGAGAGAGACGTCATGTTCTATATTACCAACGAAAGTATGAATATGACATCTGGTATTCCGATCAATGAATCCCTTACGACTAAGGAAAGAAATGCTATCATAAAATCCAAATTCGGTATCCCGGAAGATAGAAAATTTCCATTAGACACTCCTGCACATATCAAATCTGCAATCACGTTGTTCGGCCATGCAGAGGAGAGTAAGAAGAAAGAATTAGCTAAGAGAATAGCATCTGCTGCTAAGAAGAATGGTATTGAAATCAATAAATCTACAGAAGTAGCTAAGTATCTTAGTGAGGCTACAAATGTAAACAGTACGTCATTCTTTGTAGCCGAGGATAGAATAGTCGATAGGAT
>Ga0172378_10004070_pt1 | contig 13733 bp, 9 predicted proteins | sample GrowelOW332metaG_FD_119755 | JGI IMG/M metagenome (GOLD analysis project Ga0172378, IMG submission 119755) | Groundwater microbial communities from an aquifer near a municipal landfill in Southern Ontario, Canada - Pumphouse #3_1 metaG | ecosystem: Environmental > Aquatic > Deep subsurface >... | reverse complement strand
CTAAAAAAACTATTTGCTGGGAGCATCATCCACTGTAAGCATGGCAATGAAAGCTTCCTGCGGAACCTGGACTTTTCCAAATTCCTTCATTCGTTTCTTACCTTTCTTCTGTTTCTCTAAAAGCTTCTTTTTACGTGAGATATCTCCGCCATAACATTTGGCTAAGACATCCTTTCTTACGGCTTTAATATCAGCACGGGCAATGACTTTGTTTCCGAAAGCTGCCTGTACAGGAATTTCAAATTGCTGCTTAGGAATGACATCCTTTAATTTATCAACAACTGCACGAGCTCTGGAATAGGCAGTGCCACGGAAGACAATGGTGGTTAAAGCATCTACCGGTTCACTGTTGAGAAGAATATCCATTCTTTCAACATCACTGACTTCATCCCCGATTAGTTCGTAGTCTAAAGAAGCATAACCTTGGGAAACACTTTTCAGTTTGTCAAAAAAATCAAATACAATTTCGCTCAGAGGCATCTTATATTCCAATTGTACTCGGGTTTCATCGATGTAATTCATCACATGATATTCGCCACGTTTATTTTGGCACAGGGTCATGATATTGCCGACATAATCCTTAGGTGTCATGATTTCAACCTTGGCAAATGGTTCTTTGGTCTGTTTGATTTTTGTCCGATCCTTAGGGAAGTCAGCCGGATTCTGAATGAATTCAACCCTATCATCGGTATAGGTAATTTCATAAACGACGGAAGGAGCGGTACAGACTAAATCAAGGTCGTATTCCTGCTCTAATCTTTCTTGGATTACTTCCATGTGGAGCAAACCTAAGAAACCACAGCGGAAGCCGGAACCTAAAGCAACTGAGGTTTCAGGTTCATAGACTAAAGCTGAATCATTCAGTGATAATTTGTCTAAGGCGTTATGAAGATTTTCAAAATCCTTATTGTCGCTAGGATAGAGTCCAGCAAATACCATTGGCTGTGATTTTCTAAAGCCAACAAAAGGTGCAGGAGTAGGAAAATCTGCATTAGTTATTGTATCGCCGACATTGACATCTTTAATTGTTTTAATAGAAGCGGCTAAATAACCGACCTCTCCTGCCTGTAAGATTCCTGTCTTGACTTCTTTAGGCGTTCTAATGCCGATTTCAGTTACTGTATAAACTACTTTATCAGCCATTAAAAGAATTTTATCGCCCACCTTAATCTGACCATCAAAAACACGTATCATAATTATGACACCACGATAGGAATCAAAACGGCTATCAAAAATCAAAGCTTTAAAAGGCTTGGTGTCATCGCCTAAAGGAGAGGGGAGATCAGTAACAATATGTTCGAGGAGATTATCAACTCCTAATCCAGTTTTGGCTGAGACCTGAAGACATTTGTCCGGGTCAATTGAAAGGGTATCAATTAATTCTAACTGGCATCTTTCAACATTTGAGCTAGGGAGATCAACTTTATTAATTACGGGAAGGAGTTTTAAATTATTGTCTAGGGCTAAGTAGCCATTTGCAAGAGTCTGAGCCTGAACACCTTGAGTGGCATCCACAACTAAGATAGCTCCTTCACAGGCACGTAGTGATCGGCTGACTTCGTAAGTGAAATCAACATGACCTGGAGTATCAATCAAATTAAAAAGATAGGTTTCACCATTCTTGGCTTTATAGGTGACAGAAACAGCATTGAGCTTGATAGTAATTCCTCTTTCACGTTCTATTGACATATCATCTAAAAGCTGGGGTTGGAGCTCTCGCTGCTCAACAGCACCAGTCAATTCTAATATTCGGTCGCATAAGGTCGATTTGCCATGATCGATATGGGCGACAACACAGAAATTTCGGATGTGGTTTTTATTGTAAATCATTTTTATCCTCCCAGAATTTCTTTAATTCTAATTTCAGCTGTCCATTTGAATACAGGTATCTACAGTCTGGGTATATTTCACCAAAGACAGTGCGGTAGAGAGAATACTTGTATCTCGAATCGATGAAAAGAATAAAACCTTTATCATTTTCCGTACGGATGACTCGACCGGCTGCCTGAAGCACACGGTTTAGTCCCGGATAAGAATAAGAATAAGAAAAACCTTTCTGTTTTTCTTCTCCTCCATCTAGTTTATCATAATATTCCTTAAGTCTATCTCTTTCAAATCCGATTTGTGGTAAACCGACAGAAATGACAATGGAACCAATCAATCTATCGCCGACTAAATCAATACCTTCGGAGAATATTCCGCCTAAAACCATCACCCCAATTAATGTGTTTTGGTTATCGATGGAAAAACTAGATAAGAATTCATTGCGGGAATTCTCACTCATGCTTCGTCCTTGATAGACAATTGTCGTGTTTTCCAGAGGACTCTGTTCAAAGAAGCTTCTAATTCTATCAAGGTATTCAAAGGAAGGGCAAAAGACAAAATAATTACCTTTTTTGATTGAACAGGCTGTCTGAATTAAAGAAAAGACTTCAAAAAGCGTATTGTCGCGGTCTCGATATTTAAGGGATAACTTGGAATTCACGAAAACCCGGCGGTTATTGAAATCAAATGGTGAGGAAAGGATAAGACGGTTTGATTCTTCTTTGACATCACCGGCCAATAGGTCAATATAGTAATCCTTAGGTGAAAGGGTAGCCGAGAAATAAATCGTAGATTCAAATAAATCAGAGCCTTTCTGGATTAAATTACGGCTGTCCAAATTGGCTATCCTTATTCCTTCAATGGTCATGTCTTGATTGACCAGAAGGTAAGTTAAGAAAGTATCGTGAGTATCTGGGTCATTGATGAGTGATAAAAGATAGAAAAGACTATTGATTTTATAAAAAAACTCAAGCAATGGATCAGTAATTAATTCAACATGTTTCTTAAGAATTGATTTTATATCATAAATTGCATTATTAAGGCTGTCTTCAATTTCCACTGAGACCGAATCAATGATTTGTAACTGATAACGCTTGATGTTCTCATCATCTGGGTCAATTGACATTTGCTCAAAACCAGAGAGAATGTTCTTAATGTCTTCCTTGAGAAGAGTGAACTCGGTTCCCGTGCATAAAGAAAGAGCATCTTCGATTTCAGCCATACTAAGGGTTAGAGAATACATTTCCCTTACCCTTTCAGGAAGATTATGACATTCATCAACGCAAAGGAAGGTATGCGTTGATTTGATATTCGATTCTTCTAGACAAAGTCGGTCGTGATAATCATAGACATAAGAATAATCACAGACTAAGACATCACAGTATTTTGATAAATCGGACTGGAACTGATACGGACACATTGTCTTTTCAAAGCCAAGGCTTTCAATTACTGATCGGTCAAAGGTATCATATCTATGTAAGGCATCAAAGATGGCATCTAAAAGTTTGTCGTAATAATTTCTTGCAAATGGACATTCAACCGGATTGCAATGACCTTTTTTATCATTAAAGCAGATATTTTCTTTTGATGTGAATTCGATAGATTTTGTTTTTGCTCCGCTTTGGTCAAAAAGACGCATAGTAGACATGGCAATTTCTTTGATGGAATTTTTGTTTGTCAGATAGAATATCCGGTCGGCTTTCCTCGAACCGAATCTTTTGACTAAAGGATAGAGAACTGAGATAGTTTTACCGATTCCAGTCGGTGCTTCTATAAAGACTTGTTTTTTTTCATCACAGGCTTTGGTAACAAAGGTCATCATTTCTTCCTGACCCTTTCTTAAGTCAGTGAAAGGAAAGCTCAGTGCTTTTACTGATTCGTTTCTTTCTTCCTTGAAGCGAATGATTTTTCGGCAGTAAGAAGCATAGCGTAGGATGACATCATTTACTGTTCTCTCAAGTTCTTCAAATTTGAAAATCTGATTAATCTGCTTGCGGATTCGGTAATTGTTCTGCTTCATATAGGTCATCAAAATGGATACGGAACCCAGTTTTCTTTGCTTAGCAATAATATAAGCATAAAATACTGCCTGACCTAAATGCCATTGACCATGGTCATGAATGAATTCATCTAAATCTGCAACGGTAGTTTTAATTTCTTCAACAGTGATATTGCCATCTTTGTCAATAATGACACCATCGGCTTTTCCACTTACCTGAAAGGTGAATTCATCTTGAACAAAGGTATATTCAACGGGGTATTCACTGATATAATCCTTTCCCTGTTCACTTTGATAGAGGGAATGGAGAAGTGTTCCTTGCTGCATTGAGCTTTGGTTAAAAACACGGGTGTCTAAGTGACCCCGTCTTAAAATAATATCAACGATATCATGGACAGAAAGAGAAAATTTATACATATCTCTCTATTTTACCATTGTTGTATCAGTTTTTTATTTTGTTACAAGATAATTTTTAAGATTTTTCCTAAGGATAGGATGTTTGATGGCTTCACGAATGCATTTTTCATCATGTAGAAAGACACCTTTTTTCAAAAACTCTAACGCTTTTCCGTTTAGTTTCTTTCCAAAATAGCAAAAAATGGAGTAATTTAGTGAAGGATAAGTCTCCGAAAGGTCAATAGCAATGTTCAAGTCCTTATCATCCCAGACTTCTTTTTGAGAAAGGTATTGTCGGCCAGAATCCGAATTTCCGAATTTGTAAGACTTTAATAATAATTCACGGAATAGATCCTGATCACGGTATTCCTGATAGTCATTCATGATATGGCATATTTCTTGGCAGCTATTGGAATCGTCGGTGTTTTTCAAAAGAATGGAAAGACCTGTTGAAATGTTTTTCGAGGTACCTTGTCCATCAATCAGCATTTTGCCTACGTGATAAACGCATTCAGAGCATCCGTAATCCATTCCTTTCATATAATGATAGAAAGCATCTTCTTCCTTCTTTTGATCAAACGCTAAGTTACCTAAAAGCAAACCAGCATAACCATCGTTTTCTTTTTCACATTCGGTCAATAATTGAAAGCCGGCTTCTTTCTGACCGCTTTTTATTAAGGCATATCCAACATTTCTCTTTAATCCCTTTGCTGCCGGGGAATGCTTGAAATATTCTAGGGCTTTCTCAGGATTTTCTTTAACTTCGTAACCGAAGAGGTACATTTCACCGAGATAATAATTGGCAATTGCCAGGTTTTTGGTTTTGGCTAAAGAAAAATACTTTAAGGCTGAACAATAGTTTTGACAGAAAACGTCATAACCTTTGTAATAAAACAAACCAAGAAGGAAAGCAAAATTTGCCTCTGCGTCATTGGCCTTTACGACAACTTCAAAAAGTAAAGATTCAAAAATCCTTATTTTTGCTTTATAAAGAAGATATGCCAAAACCACCTTGTTATTATCAGTGAGTTGTCCTTTTCGGAATCTATCGATCAGTAAAGCACGGAATTCAGTTTCTTGAAAATAATTCCACTCCTTATTCCAGGGTTCGCTGATATTCTCAAGGGAATTTGAAATTTCACTTCTCAGTTTATTATTATCCATACGATTTTTTCTCCAAATATTAATGATTAGACTAAGTTATAAAAAACAATATTATAGTCAGCTAAGCTAAGTGTTACAACCTAAATGATCATCAGTTTTTTTGCCTCTTCCTTTCTCAATAAATATTGGTAGTAAGAAGGAAAAAAATCTAAGGCAAACATAATTATCTATTTAATTTATATGCGTTATCATTTATTCTTGAAATTCTCACAAAATAAGTAACCTGGTTTTATGTCTTGCTTTCTTAAGCTTTTTTTAAAAAGTACTTGAATAAGCCATTTTTGTTTGATACAATAACAAAGCTGTAAAAATAATGGCCCGATAGCTCAGCTGGCAGAGCACAGCACTGAAAATGCTGGTGTCGGCAGTTCAACCCTGCCTTGGGCCACCATTAGAAAATATATCCCGAGTAATCGGGATTTTTTTATTTTTTGTACAAACAATAGAAATGTGATTAATTTTAATGTACTATAAAATGTAAACAAAAAGAAAACAAAGGAGATTTTTTCAATGAACATCGTTATATCCGCTGAAAGTACTATTGACTTGCCTACTGAAATACTTGAACAATACCATATCCGTACCGTCCCATTTTCAATAGTTATGGGCGAAAAATCATACCTTGATGGAGTCGTTTTATCAAAAGATTTATTTGAATTTACGGAAAAAACCGGTAAATTACCCAAAACCAGTGCGGTTAATGAATTTCAATATCGTAAACATTTTCAGAAACTTTTTGATGAAGGCTATGAAGGCATTATTCATTTCTCTTTATCCAGTGAATTATCCTGTGCCTATCAAAATGCTTTAAAGGTCAGTAAGGATTTTGAAAATGTCTATGTCATTGATTCTAGAACCTTATCAACAGGCATTGCCCTGCAGGCTATTTATGCAAGCAAATTAGCTGAAAGTGGTGTCCGGATTTCTGAAATTGTCGATAGGGTTAAATCTAGAATTCCCTTTGATCAAGCCTCTTTTTCATTGGAATCAGTTAATTATCTGTACAAGGGAGGAAGGTGTTCCATGTTGGCACATATTGGTGCCAACCTTCTTCACCTGAAGCCTGTTATTATTGTAAAAAACGGGAAAATGGTCGCTGGGAAAAAGTTTATTGGAAATATGAAAAAAGTTGTCCTTCAGTATGTTGATGAAATACTGAAAAGCTTTGATAATCCTGACCATGGATTAGTTTTTATCACTTATTCATCTGCCCCGGAAGAAGTATTGCAGGCTGCCAAGTCTAGACTATTAGAAGTTGGTTTCAAAAACGTGATTCCTACTTTGGCTGGCGGAACTATTTCCTGTCATTGCGGCCCTCATTGTCTTGGAATTCTTTATTTTAATGATGGCGATAATCATTAATTGAAGATTCTGCGGATTTTCGTTTCTTTTTCCACTCCCAGAGTGGGTTATCGTTGTTTTATAAATAATATTTATTTATAATATTTTAGCTTGTAATTATTTATTTGCCATTGGAGGAAAATATGGAAATCAAAGATACACTGGTCATGCCTAAAGGCACATTCCCAATGAGAGGAAACCTTCCCCAGAAGGAACCTATTTATGTTGAAAAGTTTAACAAAATAAAACTTTATCAGATGCTTCTTAAGCATAATGAAGGCAAGGATCCTTTCTATCTTCACGATGGTCCTCCCTATGCTAATAATGAAATTCATGCTGGTCATGCCTTAAATAAAATCATTAAGGATATTATTGTCAGAAGTAAGAATCTCGAAGGCTTTTATGTTCCTTATACACCTGGATGGGATACTCACGGACTTCCGATTGAACTCTGTGTCACCAAGAGCGGTGTTGACAGAAGAACAACCCCTCCGGCTCAGTTCCGTCAGAAATGCCGTGAATATGCTCTGACTCAGGTTGAAAAGCAGAAGGGACAGATGCTTCGCTTAGGCGTTTTAGGTGACTATGATCATCCGTATTTAACTCTTAACCGTGATTATGAAGTTCATCAGGTTGAGATTTTTGCTAAGATGGCTATGGATGGACTTATTTATAAAGGACTGAAACCTGTCAATTGGTCTCCTTCCAGTGAATCTGCTTTAGCCGAAGCGGAAATTGAATACAAGGATGTCACAGCCAAAACTGTTTATGTCAAGTTCAAAGTCAGACAGGGAAATAGCTTAATTAATCCCGGTGACTTCTTTGTTATTTGGACAACTACTCCTTGGACTCTTCCATCCAATCAGGGTATCTGCCTTAATCCTCGTATGGAATATGGCATTTTTGATACTGATCAAGGTCATTTCATTGTTCTTAAGGATTTAGCTCAATCACTTAAAGAAAAGTTTGGATTCGAAAAATTCGAGCTTATCAGAACTTTCTTAGGTAAAGATGGTGAGGGATGTATATGTGATCATCCTTTCCTTAAGCAGGACTCTATTCTTATGTCTGATGACTATGTTACTGCCGATAGCGGTACTGGCTGCGTCCATATTGCTTCCGGCCATGGTCTTGATGATTACCGTGTTGCCAAGAAATACAATATTGAGCCCTATTGCCCTGTTGATGAAAAGGGCTATATGATGGAATCAACCGGCAAAGAACTTGCTGGATTATTCTATGAAGAAGCAAATGACAAGGTCATTGAGATTCTTCAGCGTGAGGGTGCTTTATTATGCGAGGTGGATATTGAACATAGTTATCCACATGATTGGAGAACTAAGAAACCGACAATTTTCCGTGCCACCAAACAATGGTTCTGCTCCATTTCCAAAATCAAGGAAAAACTTCTTTCCGAAGCTGAAAAGGTCAAGTATATTCCTGAGTGGGGAAAAGTCCGCTTTGAAAACATGCTTTCCAATCGTGATGATTGGTGTATTTCCCGTCAGAGACTTTGGGGTGTCCCGATTCCGATCTTCTATGGCGAAGACGGACAGCCGCTTTTGGATGACGTGCTTTTCAAACATGTTGAAGAACTCTTCAGCAAATATGGCAGCGATATCTGGTATGAAAAGACTGCTAATGAATTAATTCCGGAAGGATATACTAACATTCATTCACCTAATGGACTCTTCACCAAGGAAAAAGATATCATGGATGTCTGGTTTGATTCCGGCTCATCATTCTTAGGCAGTGATATTGCTCTTGATCATCCTTTCCCAGCCGATGTCTATTTTGAAGGCAACGACCAATATCGTGGTTGGTATAATTCCAGCATGATTCTTTCGGTAGCTTATACCGGAAAGTCTCCTTATAAGAATATTCTTACTCATGGATTCATTGTTGATCAGAATGGTGAGAAGTTCTCCAAATCCAAAAAGAATGGTATTGACCCCGTTACTATCTGTAATAATTATGGTGCTGATATTCTTCGTTTATGGACTACTTCAATTGATTACACCACCGCTGAAATTAAGTTAAGTCCTGATCTTCTTAAAGTCTGCAGTGAACAATATAAAAAGATCAGAAACACTTTCAAATTCATGCTGACCAATCTTTATGATGATGATACTGCTATCTTCAATCCTGATTATCAGCCGCAGGAGATGAGTTATGTTGACAAACTGATGCTTAACCGACTCAATGAAGTCGTCACTACTATGAAGAAGTGCTATGACAAATATGATTTTGCCGGTGTAAGTGATGCTCTTAATTATTTCATTGTTAATGATCTGTCATCCTTCTATCTTGACTTCCGTAAGGATACCCTTTATTGCGAAGACAAAGATTCATCTAAGAGAAGAAACTGCCAGTATGTTCTCTTTGAAATCTGCAAAGCTCTTGATATTGCCTATTCTCCGATTCTCTGCTTCACCGCTGAAGAAATCTATTCGGCCCTGCCTTTGAAGAATCATCTTGAAAGTGTAGCTTTAGAAGCTTATCCGGAACTTGGACCGGTTGATGAAAAGATGACCAAAGACTATCAGGCTCTTGTTGCTCTTCGTGGACATGTCAATCTTCTTATCGAACCTGTCAGAAAAGCTGGTGTTATTGGTTCTTCCAGTGAAGCTCAGGTTGAATATGTTCCTGAAAACGATGAGGAAAAAGAAATCATTTCCGCGATCGGTAATGCTGATATGGCTAATGTTCTGATTGTTTCCGGTTTCTCTGCTTCTGAGACCAATTCGGTCACAAGACATTCCGGTGAAAGATGTGAAAGATGTTGGAATTATTTTGATGAGACAGAAACTGTTGATGAGCATAAGCTTTGCCATCGCTGTGCTAGTGTCTATAAGAAAGCTGTTAACAAATAATGATTAAGGAAAAGTTTTCTAAGGCTGCAAAGGATATTAAAGATAACTGGATTGAATTCACTCTTACCATGTTTTTGGCTGTTGTTCTTTTTGTGATTGACATTGTTTCCAAACATGTTGCTTATAATGCCATGCATGCCGAATATGAAGCCAAAGGCTTTGTTGCATTGAAAACCGCTGTTCCTTATCTTTTTGATGTCACTTTAGTTTTCAATAATGGCGCTGCTTGGAATATGGGTGCTGGATTAAAGCCTTTGCTTACTGGCATTTCCCTGATTATGGCATTTGTTATCTTTTTTGTTCTCTTCCTTTACTTTAAGAAACTCCCTCGGTTTGCCAAGATCGGTATCTCATTATGTTTGGCTGGAGATGTCGGAAATCTGATTGACCGTTTTGGCTTTCTTATTGAGGCTGAAGGCATTTATAACCGCGGAGTTGTGGATTTCATTGTCTTTGATTTTTGGAAATCCTTCCCAGTCTTTAATATTGCTGATAGCTGCCTGGTAATCGGTATTATTGTTTTAATTGTAGGTTATATAGTTGTTTCAATCATCCAGGCTAAAAAGGCTAATGAAGTTCAGCAAATGCATCCTGAAGTCGGTGATAATGCTGATCTTAAAGAAAAATTAGCTCAGAAATCCGCCATAAAAAATGAAGATTCTTCCCAGGAAGGAGAAAAAGATGAGTAACGAAAATATGATTTTCCATGCCGAAAACGGAGAAAGGCTTGATGTTGCCTTAGCACGTTTGCTTTCAAAATCACGAAGTCAGGTCAGTAAAGACATCAAGGGCGGCTGTGTGAGTGTCAATCAGGCACCGGAATTCCATCCTAGTTTTATTCTTAAAGAAACAGACGAAATCCAATATTCTGAACCAGTGGTCGAGAAGAAAGGCTTTTTGAAGCCGGCCGACTCGCTTAAACTGGATTATATATATAAGGATGAAGATATTGCTATTATTGACAAGCCACGTGGAATGGTCGTTCATCCGGCTCCTGGCCATGCTGATGATACTTTAGTTAATTATCTTTTTGATCAGGATGAAAGCTTTGATTTTTCCAAAGACGATACTGAAAATATGCGTCCTGGAATTGTCCACCGTATTGATAAGGACACCCAAGGACTTTTGGCCATTGCTGAGAATCCGAAATCCGAAGCTTCCCTTCAGGAAGAAATTCGAAGCCGTGAGTTCCATCGCTGCTACTTGGCTTTGGTTTATGGAAATGTTAAGGATAGAAAATTCCGTATTGATGCCCCTTTGACTAAACCAAATCATACCAATAGACGGGCTAAGGTTGATATTTACAAAGGCAGGGATGCTATCACGCATTGCGTGCTTTTAGCCAACAATGGTAAAGTCTCACTCCTTAAATGCACTTTGGAAACCGGACGAACTCACCAGATTCGTGCTCATCTTGCCTACATTGGTTTCCCAATAGTCGGTGATCCTGTCTATGGTCATAGAAAAGAAACTGTTGCTATGAAGGGACAGGCTTTAACTGCCTATTCACTTTCTCTTATTCACCCTAGAACACTGAAAAGAATGAATTTCTATGCACCGATTGATGAGTATTTCAAAGAGCTGATCAGATATTTCTTTAAATAGATACAAATGAAAAGAGCTTAGGCCGGGCCTAAGCTCTTTTATTTTTCTTCGTTTTCAACTACTTCAATTTTTGTGACATGGTTAAGTTTTGGCGGATAGACCAAGGAAACCGAGCCATCATATGTAACCTTGAGTTTGTCTCCTTCATTGATTGAGCCAAAGTCAACCTCGTTTCCTTCTTTGACTATTTTGGTTACGGGTTCGACATCAAAAGTATAAAAATAATCCTCAGTGTCGGTGTTACTGACACTTAAGCCTAAAAGATTATTAACATTTGTATAGGTTCCTGAAAGGATATACTCACTATTCTTTTCAATTTCTAGTGATTTGATATCCGTGTTAGGGCTGTCCTTACTAAAGGAGCTAACCAATGATAAGGCGGCAAAGAGAATATTGGCCATATAGGTCTCCTTTCATTAAATCCATTTTAGCACTCTAATATGTTAATTGCTAGTTTTTTAATCAGTCTTCTCGATAATTACGGAAAAAGCGCTTTACGTATTTATCGACAACTTCATTCCCAACCTGTTTTTTGATGAGAGAAAAGGTTTTATCTACTTGAGAAGAAGCACCTTTCGGAATTGAACAGCCTAAAACTTTTTCCATTTCTTCCCACTGCTTTAAAAAGGTGTAACGGGCTAAGACAGAGGCTACGGCTACGGAAGGGAAATAAGATTCTCCCTTGGTACGGAAATAGAGCGGATTACTGACAATTTCATCACCGACTAACTTCCGGTAATTTGCCTCTGGCTCGAACTGGTCGATGTAGACAATTGTCTCTTCTGATATCCCGTATTTTTCAATCAAGCCTTGCTGAGAGAGATTATGACATTTTGCCATAACTTTATGAAGCTTAAAGGATTTTTCTTCGAGATTGGATAATTTGTTGGCGGAAACCATAATGATATAGTTTTTAATGCTTTTCTTGAGTTTTGGTCCGACTTCTAATATATAATTGTCATCCATTTTCTTACTGTCATTAATCTTCAGATTTTCAAGAAAAGGAATATCTTTAGGTTCCACAAAACTGGCGGCAACAATCAAAGGACCGAAGAAATCTCCGACACCGACTTCATCACTTCCGATTTGGTAAGAGAGATCTTCCCAACCTTGATAATAGGCATCCTTTTGTTTGGGTTTATTCTCATCAATTTCCTTTATTGTCAAGGTCTTTGAAAACTGTAAAGCTTCTTCTTTACTTGCTTCCGGTCCGGAAAAAACTATTGAGTAAATTTCCTTGCGGTTCTTGTAAGCATGAATGGTTATTCCGCAGTGGCTGACCAGAAAGTACTCATAGGGTTTATCGGTTATTTCCTTAGCTTTATAGAAATCACGGATTTCTTCAGCCTTGGCCTGGTCGACTTTTATCGTTACATAAATCATAAAAATATCATATCACAACAAGATAGGTAAATCCTTTATTATCTTGAAATATTATCACCTGTTTTGTGTTACAATTACTAAGTTATGGAAGAAAATTATATAAATAAAGAAATTGACCAAGTCATCGTACATCTGAAAGATTTCATGGCTTTGGAAGGACTGAAGAAAAACTTCAGCCAAGAGAATTTTTTAGCCAAAGAAGCCTTTGAGGTAGAAATTTCTCATCAGTACCTAAATGAGATAAATCGGTTTGTAATGGAAGGATATCAACTGAATATTCCCTCATTAATAGATTTTGATCCCTTGTTTTTAGCCTTAGAAAAAGGAAGTGTTCTTTCCGCAGTTGAACTATATAATGTAGCAGATCTGCTGATTGGAGCTAGTGATTTAATTGATACTCTAGAGGATAAAAAGGATTTTGAGCATCTAAATGATGACGCCCTTGATTTGGATCCTGTTGCTGGCTTGAAGAGACAGCTTTTGACTGATTTGGAACCTGATTATACGGTTTCTGATAATGCATCAGCGAAGCTCAAAGAAATCCGTGTTAAGAAGAGAGGCTTGGAACGCTCGCTTTCAAGTATCATTCAAACCTATAAGAACCGTTATTCCGCATATTTAATCAGTAATACGATAAATATGAAAAATGGTGAAGAAACTTTACCTGTCAAAACGCAGTATAAAAATTTGGTAAAAGGAAGCATTGTCGCCTATTCTCAGACAGGTGAAACGGCCTTTATGGTTCCTTATGAAATGCTTGAAGTACGTTCTCGCCTTCGGGAAGCTTTAGAAGAAGAAAACAGTGAGGTTATGAATATCCTTGCTGATCTCTCGACCCGCTGTTCTAAACAATTGAAGGCTTTGAAACGTGACTATGAGATTATTATGAACTTTGATCGCTACTATGCTAGTTTCCGTTATGGTGGTTCATATAATGGCAGCATTGCTGAGCAATCAAAAGAATATCTTTCTCTTAATTCACTTTTTCACCCGTTATTACAGACTACAAAGATTATTACCAATTCTTTAGCTTTAGGAAAAGATAACCCAAAAACATTGCTTATTACCGGTCCAAATGCCGGCGGAAAATCCGTTCTGATCAAAGCTGTTGCTTTGGCTGTGAAAATGGATAAGTTAGGATTAATGGT
>Ga0172378_10004068_pt1 | contig 13738 bp, 6 predicted proteins | sample GrowelOW332metaG_FD_119755 | JGI IMG/M metagenome (GOLD analysis project Ga0172378, IMG submission 119755) | Groundwater microbial communities from an aquifer near a municipal landfill in Southern Ontario, Canada - Pumphouse #3_1 metaG | ecosystem: Environmental > Aquatic > Deep subsurface >... | reverse complement strand
CTCTGGGCAGTATCTTCCTCCTGAACTTGCATATATTATCATTCACGTAGATTCATATTAACCCCAAACCGCGCGGTGCGATAATGCCTCAGGTGAGGGAGAAAAAAAGGGGTTCTCAGTGAGGGAGATGGGTTACGAAAAATGAAAAGAATGTGCTCCTTCATGCAGCATACACCTGAAGAAAAGGGGGGCGCAAAACGTCGTTATCGGGATTCAACGCTGACAAAATCAGTGACCAGAATCCCGAATACGCTGCCCGAAACACCCTGAAGAAACACCAATTCATATATCACCAAAGCCCGCCCTCAACGATCCTGCCTCCCGTTATGCGGGCAAGATGAGAGTCAACTTTTGGGGGTTTTGCTGCGGTGTATGTTAGAAAAAAATGAATGAAAAAAATGCTTATCCGAATTTCTTTTCTTTTGTATTCCAGAAGAACAGTTCATTTGGAGAGTGTTCATATTTTTTCAGAATCGACGGGTAGAGCTGGGGATATTTGATTTCTGAAAGAGGGATACAATAGATCATCTCGGGATTTTCAGGACTGCCGCCAAATCCGATTACCACGTAGACGGGAATCTTTTTCTCCAGTTGATATTTTTTATATCGTGCAAATTGTGCCGGTTTGGACCAGGACAAAATGGGTCTTCCTTGTTTGTCCTTTGCATATCCGGAACGGAACTTACATTCTACGGCAAAGACGTCGCCGGTCGGATTGTATCTGATACGGAAATCCGGGTCCAGATTGGTTTCGGCATATATCCCGCTCTTTGCGTCATAATAGTCGGGTGTTCGGTATTCCAGAGTGAAGTATTGTTTTTTACCATTATTCCTGAAAATGAGGTCCTGTATATGATCTTCAAACTGTTTGCCGATCTCTTCCATCCTGGCTTTAATATCTGCAGGTGTAGCTTCATCCGGTTCTTCTTCAAAACTGAAGAAGTCAACTATTTTGTGATATATATCAAGTATGCCCATTTTTCAATCGTCTCTCATGCTTTTGAATTGTTGATTTATGTAAAGATAAATGGAGCTGTTTGCATGTATGAGATGGTTTGTTGTTTGAATCGGTGTGAATCTCAGAAAAGAAAGGAGTTGGCTGGGTGTGGATACATGAGATTATTGAACCGCGTTCGCAAATCAGAGATTTGCTCTCCGACTCGCTTTGCTCGCTTGAATCTCAGAAAAGAAAGGAGTCGGTATGGGTGTGGATGTAAAAGAATTTAACCGCGAATAATCGCGAATTTTCACGAATCGCATTTTCCTTACGCTGTCTTCTTGACCTCGTCATTTCACTCCTCAGTCGCGTTCCTACGCTACGCCTAATCGGCTCCGCGTGGCCGGAACGACAGCGTGGAAAATGCTGGAAAACCCGCGTCGCGGGTTTTCTCTTGATAAAATATTGATTTATTTTGTTATTACAAGAATTTGAGATTCTTTATAGAAAACCCGCGACGCGGGTTTTCCAGCATTTTTCGTTCTGCCGTCACGACCACGCGGAGCCGATGAGGCGGAGCGTAGTGACGCGACCGAAGGTCAAGAAGGCAGAACTGGAAAAATGCGATTCGAGTTTATTCGCGATTGCGTGCAAGCCAAAGGCTTGCGTGCCGCCTCAAGCGGGCTTTGCCCGCTTGGGCTTATTCGCGGTTGGATATCTCATGCTTCCAAAGACAACCGTATCCTTCCCAAATTGGATTTTCTTCACCTCACTTGAACACGGCGGGTCTTATCATCCCGCTGGTTCATTCCTCATCAGCACCATTGGGGCAAATTCTGTCGCTACCCCAGTGGATTCTATGAAATGTGAGTTTATTTCCTCTGTTCCATAGGATTGAAGCGCATAATTTACCCTGGATATTCTTATGAATTTGGGGACTCCAATTATTCGCTGTCTTAATTGAAGCAAGAATATGCAACTTTTTTGATTCTAAGGCATTTTCAGGGAATATTTGGGGAAAATCCAATTAAACAATTATATATAAAGCAAAAACAGAGTAATCATGTTCTAAAGTGGTGTTTTGAGTGTTATTTGCTGAAATTGAAATTCGCCAAGGTTTTTACAAAGAAATTTCAGCCGACGAAATGGCTACATCAGATCAAAGATATAAAAATCCTAATTTATATTGTCCTCTCTGTAAAGAACCAGTTTCCTTTTGTTTTGGACCTATTAATAGGCCATTTTTTCGTCATAAATCTGGATCTAATATTGCAGAAGAATGTGAATTATTCTCAAAGGGTTATTCCACATATGATGGTTTGACTAGCGCCTATAAAAAGGAAAAATCTGGGATCCCATTTTATATTGAAAAGATTGGTAATAAATTCCAATTATCTCTTGGATTGCCTCCAATTTCAACAAATGATTTTGCTTTGGTAAAAGATACAGAGCAATCGATAGAAATTAAAAATTTAACCTCTGCTGTTCTTGCAAAAATCGATCCATCTGATTTACGCGAAAATCAAATCACATATGTCCCGCTAGAATGGATCTGTTGTGAATATGTATTATCTTATAGTGAAGAGACGGGACTGTTAAAGAATATATGGGGTAATAAAACACTTGGGATTCCAAAAGATGGAGCATTCTTCCACATAAACGATCTATATTCAAAACAGATCAGTTTCAATGGGAAAATATATTCAGACACAGAATATTATTTTGTTACCTCTACAAAATATCGTCCCGAACAACCATTCATTAAAATTATAGAAGAACATCCATTGATCACGACCACTGTTCAGAAATGGGTTGTTTACAAATTATCTATTACTGAGCTAACACCAGTTTCATGTGAGTTTGCTGAAAACCATAGAGTTAGACTGGTTGAGCCTCCAACTGAATATATCCCCGTTTGGCCTCCACTTATTCAAGATGGAAATAGACATACCACAAACAAAATGGGTCTGATCTATTGTGGATTGCAGGCTCATAATCAACTTTCAACGTATGAAATTGGTATATATGATGTATTGGATAATCTAACAGAAGTAGCTAAAGTTGGAAGGAATTTCCCGTTATTCACCACATCATGTAATGATGGAAAAATCACCATTTCTTCAAAAATAATCGATGATAATGATAAGAAAATCGTTATCGAATATTCTTCGATTTGTAAAGATCAGACATATAAATGTCCCAACATTCAATTGTTGTGGAATGGTGAAGAGGTAGATGATGAAGTAGAGATTATTCCACGAACAAACAAGGATAAACTTTCATTTAAATCAGATATTCATTGCGATATTTATCATCTTCATGGATTAAAGACACGAGAAATCTATTGGAATACTGACCATATTTTATCCATCTCTTATATTGAGATTGGAGATACTATACGGGTTTTACATGGTTTGGATAGGATGTGTACTATTCGCTTCAAGAAAGTCCAATCTAAAAACCCTGTATTAAGTGAGGATGTAATTTCTGATGAAGAAATGTATAATATATTAACAAAATCAGGTTCAGGATATATCCCGATTCCATCACAATTGAAATATATCGCATCAAAGATTGTTATTTTTCCAAAATCATCTGAATTTATGAGGACAACTATGAAAAAAGGTGAAATATCTAAGAAAGCTGCTGAATACCTACTCAAAAAATATGTTCTGTGTGATTATTAATGACTGATGAAATACATTATTCTCTCTGTCAGACGATGATAGCATATTATCCATCTGGCAAATCGTATAGTAAGCTTTTGCGATTAGCTGACCTGATGATGAATTCACAAAATAGTGGGAGAAAAGGGGATAGACTGTATCCATTCGATTCTAGTTTAGAATATCCAGATGTTGGAATGATTAAGATGGCGATGAACCAAGCGATCTTAAACGAACTTTGCATTTGGGAATGGGAATATCAAGATAAAGATAATCAAGGATCCTACAGGTTCAAAGACCAGCAATTTTTTGAGTTAGTTTTCCTAGATCACAAGTGTTCTGACCATGATCAAAAAAATGTTGCGAATACTTTACCTCCTTGGGATCTTCTTGATATCTTGATAGATGGTTTCTCTGTTCCTGAAGGTACTCATTCATCTTTCCTATTGGTAGTAAATCAAACAGATAGTGATTATATTTGTATTGAGATAGATTCAAAGATCCCTTCCAGAGAGGTTACAAAAGTTAAGATTCCTGAAGGAACTCTCTTGAATGAATATGTTATCAAAAAATCTGATTGTATTGATACAGATGACTTTCTGAAAAACACTGAAGACGTAGAGTACCTGAATTCCCCATATGTACGTCACATTGTTTACCATAAAAGAACATTACCTAGAACACCTAATGCTACATTGATTTTACGGAGATTCAATACATATTTTTCCGAGTATGTCGATCATTCTCTTGAAAAAGTTGCATACCCATCAGATAAAAGAAAAATAGTTGAGGATTTCTTATCGAATTCTTCTCAAACAATAGATCAATTTGTCACATTCATGCGTGAGTATGATGCAGATCAAAATGAAGAGATAATTGCCTCTTATACAGAGAGATACAAAGATAAAATCTCCATATTGACTAGATCTCTCCATGGAGGGGCAGCAGAACGCGCATTTCTCAAAAAGATAATTGAAGGGATACCAGATCTCCGAGAAAAATATTCCAAGCTCCTACTTTCAGAGTATATCGATGAGGCAAAAAAAGAAGCAGAACAAACGATTGCTGATACTCTAAAGACGAGAGATGCACTCATAGAAGAGAGAGATTCACTCAAGGAAGAGATTTTAAAAAATACTACGGTACTCTCTCAATTAAATGAGAAATATACCCAACTATTGGTAGAAAATGACAAATTAGAAAAATTAAACTCCTCTCTTTCTGTGTCACTTACAGAAAATTCAAAGGACTTACGTCAGAATCTTCTATTATTAAAAGAGTTGTTGTTAATGGATGGAGAAATTCCCAAACAAGAGTCGAACTCCTCTATGATCAACAAAAAAGACTGTCAAAACAACCAAAACATTACTATTAGGTATTTGAAATCAGTCACGGTCGTTGAGGGTGATCCCAGTAAGCCTAACTCAATTACCACAGCAGTAGATGAATTAAAAGACAATTTATCATGTGAAGGATTCGGATCTAGTAAGGTGAGCGACTATTGTAAACTCATTGTTGGCTCATATTTTAGTCATATGCCTTTACTGTGCATAGGTTCCTTTTCAAATAAGATGGCAGAGATAATTGCCCTCTCACTCACTGGAAATAGAGTTACTGCTCTTTCTCTTCCTACGGGTTTCAATGATTATGCTGCTCTATTGTCAACAATCAAAAATATAGACACAGAGTATATTGTCATCGAAAATGCTGTTGGATTCGTGGAGGAATATTGTTACATTCACTTGAAAACAGACGTCCCAAATAAACACTTCATATTCACATTGATGTTTGAGGAATCTCTTAAAATTTTGCCAATAGGGATCTATTCATATTTTGTTGTGATAAATTGCGACTCTCTATTAACAGAACCCACATTCGATGGGCAAATTATACCGGGGATCGTTGATGTTACTTTGTACCAAGATAACGATGAAACAAAAGATAGAATTCTTTATAATAATCTTAGGGATATTCTTGAAGGATCTAAGTTAACACCAGGTTTCGTCCATTCACGTGTCAGTGTATTACAAACATTGGATCTCGATCAGATGAATGCAAACCAGAATATCTCTATGATTTTTCCAGAATTATATGAGATATTATCAACTATTGGCTTCCCACCAAACTATATCTCAAATCTACGTAAATCAACCAATAAAAACGCGAGTGTTTTTGGGGAGTTCCTTGACGAGGCAATTGAATGAGCGATTTTCATTTATCAAAAGTCATGGCTGAAGATATGGGGATTATTAATTATATCTCTGAATTGGGAGATGACTCCAACAATTATATCTTATATTCCGGGATCGGAGAATGGATCAAGACTTCTACCTCTGATATCAACTATCTTGATACTCCTGATGAGGAGGAGGAGATAAAGGTGAGATCATCAAAGCACCATATCACTCTGAAATGCCAAAAAATTCTAAAATTATATCTCGATATATATCCCAATGCCGTTGACTGGTTCTATCCTTCTTCAAATGGTGGAAGCAAAAAAAATCCAATCGTTGAAATCCGTAAAAGACTGGTCAATTCCGGTCATTTGGTATCATCAATAGAAAATACATACCAGTATCCTCTTTTGAAATGTACAAAAATTAAGGAGAATGTATATTTATATCGTGGATATATGGGAAAAACCCCCGATCAAGTGATCGGTCTTGGATCATACGTGAATACTAATATTGGGATTCCTGAGGTCAACATAATGGATATGTATGGGCTTCAAAGTGAATATGCGGATCGATATGTGGAACATTACCTTAAAGAGATAAAAAATAGTCTCAAAAAATGTGATTATCTCCCTTCTACTCGTAAATTTTTCGATCCATTTTCAACAGGACCCATATCTAAATCATGGGTAGATGTGTATAATCCAAACGTCAAGTTCACGGTATATAATGATAATAGAGAGGATTATGGATTGATCAAACAAGAGGATGGCACGTACTATACGACAGCCTTTCCAAAGCAAATTATCAAACAAAAAGAGGTGCGGCGTTTCATATATGGGTTATGGTGTCTGTATGGAAATCAAGCACGTGCACAGATCCATAAATCTGAGTCTATGTTCACGGTAAAGTTACCATCATCTCTCCCATCTAGAGAATTAAATATGATGTACATGGTAGCATGGCCGAAACGAAACATTATGGATCAAATCGAATTTATTGGCCCCCTATCTGTATTGCCAATTGTTGGAAATATCCTTGATCATCTCTGTATGAAAATGGTGATAGTAAATGACTGATAATTATAGTGTTCAAAGTATACATGCTGCATTGCTCAAAAAACTTACAGATTATATCAATTCTCAGTATTTTGGAGGAAACAATCTATTATTGACCGCAAGTAACGAACTTTTAGGCAAAAACAATGCTTTGACACAGGATCCATATATAGAATCCAATACCGCCTATGTTATTCGAGAAAATGGATTCAATAATGCAGATATTCCTGAGTCTATACGTAACATCTTAGTGGCCCTTAGTAAGGACAATTTAGGTGTCTTTACAAATCCATATGTCCATCAAGTTCAAGCTTTAGAAGCATTCTATAAGGGATCAGATCTTCTCGTTACAACAGGTACAGGATCTGGTAAAACAGAGTGTTTCACGTGGCCTCTCGTTGCAAATCTAATACATGAAGCAATGACCACTCCAGAAACCTGGAATATGCGTGGAGTTCGTACACTTCTCCTTTATCCAATGAATGCCTTGGTAGCTGATCAAATCAGTAGATTGAGAAAAATGATTGGCGACTCTGAGCATAAATTCTCACAGAGATTCCATTCGTTTGCTGCAGAAGATGATGCTAGACGTCCTCAGTTTGGAATGTATACAGGTCGAACTCCATATCCAAATAATCAAACTTCAAAGAAAGATGGTGATGTTGCTGCAACACTTCGAAAAGATATCTTAGATAAGAGTGATACTTTCAAGCAACAACTAAAATCCCTTGGTCGATATCCTGCAAAAGAAAATCTTGATCAGTTTGTTTCCTCCCTCGAAGAGGGAAAACTTTTAGAAGATCCCAAAGATGCGGAACTCATCACTCGTCATGAAATTCAAAGAAATTGTCCTGATATTCTCGTGACAAACTATACTATGCTTCAATACATGTTGATCCGTGATATTGAACAGCCGATTTGGGAAGCAACAAAAAAATGGCTGCATGCATCACCAGAAAATCAGCTCATGATCGTTATCGACGAAGCTCATATGTATCATGGATCTGCCGGTGGAGAAGTCTCATTACTGATCAGAAGACTCTTATATCGATTAAATATCGGACGAGATAAAGTTCGCTTTATCTTAACCACTGCTAGTATTCCTCACGAAACTAAAAAACAGGTAGCTGATATCCAAAAGTTCTTACAAAAAATTACAGCTAGTGAATATGACCAAAAATTTGCGATAATTACTGGTGAACGCAAGAAAATAATAACAAACGATCCATTAGAATTCGATCCTGAATTGATTGCTAATATTCCTATCGACGGATTCCAGAATGATGTTCCAGAAAAAATAAAGACAATTCAATCTTTCTGCAATGCAATTGGATTGAACCCATTATCAACTTCGAATTTAGATGAACATGCAGCCTTTCTGTATGATAAATTACCCCAATATGGTCCAATTCAGCGGTTGCTAAGTAAATCCTCTGGTGTCGCCGTCAATATCCATAAATTGGCAGGAGAGGTCTTTCCAAATTCAGAACAAGATGATGCATTAGCAGCTCTCCAGGTATTGCTTGCCATTTTACCACTCGCAAAGAGTAATCAGGGACAGATATTGTTTCCAGCACGTCTTCATCTATTCTTCCGTGGTTTGGAGGGTGTGTACGCATGTACAAATCCAAATTGTACCCACAAACACACCGGAGAAGGTATTACAATAGGGAAACTGTTTACGAGCAGTGGTTTCGACACATGTGATTGTTGTGGTGGACAAGTTTTTGAACTTGTCAATGATAGACGATGTGGAGCCCTATTTTTGAAAGCTTTTATGGTTTCTGAAGATAAGGGCAACGATGATATCGACCTTTGGCGTGATTCAGGCCTCTCATACGGAAAAAATATGCGAGAAATCCATTTATATATTGTTCCAGAGGGGGGGGGATATATTAAAAAAGCTAGTCCGAAAGATACTTCAAACGAAGGCTGGTTTGATCCATTTACTGGAATCCTTCATAGGGCTAAAACATTTAAAGACAAAGCGGGCTATCTCCATGTTGTATTCACATTTGATGAACCGATTCCTGGAAAATATACCTTCAAAAATTGCCCAAAATGCGGGACAAGATTAGATAGAATTATCCTATCGGATTTTGGAACGAAAGGAAACGAACCATTCTATAATATCGTCTCCTCTCAACTAAATTCTCAACCTCCAACTATTTTTGATCAAGAATTGATCAAGTACCAACCAAATGAAGGAAGAAAAGTATTGGTATTTTCAGATAGCAGACAACGTGCAGCTGTTTTAGCAAAGGATATGACACGATCTGCTGATGATGAAGCAGCACGTGCCCTAATCGTTTTATCGGCTCTTCATCTGAAAAAGTGGAGCAGTAAAATGGGTAAACCCGCACCTCTAAGTTGCCTATATCCTGTATTTCTTGAGTTGGCCGCTAAAAATAATGTGCTTCTATTTTATGGACTGGACAAAGACAAGTTTATGACTGACAAAAATAAGGTCATGTCTCAATTAAATAGATGTGAAAAACGAAATAAAGGGCTAGATTATAATAGTTTATCCTCAGAATTTTCAAATAAACCGGGATTATATTCAGAACAACTATTGAAAAATCTTGGTTCTCACTACCGTTCGTTAACTGATCTCGGATTGTGTTGGCTTGTGCCAAGTAGTCAGGATAAAATAGATTACTGTCTTGACGAACTATCTGATGCTGGTATCAATTGGACTGAGTCAGAATTCATACAGTTTTTTGCTGCATGGGCAAATTATTATGCTATTACTAGATATAGCATTGATGAAACCATCTCGGATGAGATCAGAAGAAATATCGCACGTTATGCTTGGAATTTTGGATTATCTTATGATGAATCAAGGAAAATGCCATCAAAGATTGCCAGAAGCCTAAAAGATCATGGATATAATAATGAAGATATAGAACACATTCAAAGCATTTTAAGTCAAGAATTCATCCAAAGAGGAGGAGACCCGAATAAAGAAAGTGAGTATCTCTCTGAGAAACATGTTGCACTGGATTATGACGATACAAGAACATGGTATAGATGTAAAAAATGTTCTAAGATTTTCCCTGGAACATTATGGGATCATTGTGTTTATTGTGGGAATGATAATCTCGAGATCTTACAGGCTTCAGATCTAGATAGATACAAATTCTGGCGTGATCCGATATTAGAAGCTGTTTCTGAAGGCAGTGGAAAAACAATCAAGACCATTAATACTGAAGAACATACTGCTCAGTTATCTTTCAAAGATCAACGCGAAGAAACGTGGTCTACGACTGAGAATTATGAGATGCGTTTCCAAAATGTTCTTTCAGCAGAGGAGGAACCTGTTGATATACTGAGTTGCACCACTACGATGGAAGTAGGTATAGATATTGGCTCATTGACAGCGATCAGTCTTCGAAATGTACCTCCAAGGAGAGAAAATTACCAACAAAGGGCTGGGAGAGCTGGCAGACGTGGAAGTACCTTATCATCGATCGTGACATATGCGCAGGATGGACCTCATGATGGTTGGTACTTTAATCACCCTGAGGATATTATTGCAGGGGATGCCCGTTCACCGTGGATCGATGCAAATAATGAAAAACTCCTCAATCGTCATTTCAATCTTCTATTATTAAATCAGTTTTTGCGTGAAAAGCATACCGATCTTTATAGTTGTGGTGTTTTGGAATTTTTCAATAATTATTATGATGAGTTCATATCTTGTTTACCTCAATTAAAGTACACAATAAATGAGCTTCGTATCATACTTCCTCGTGAGTTACTTGATACTGATATTTCAGACTCATATAAATCGAAATTACAAACTAAATTAACGAGTATCAAAATTGTTGTTGATCAGAATAGTAATCAATATGTTAACGAAAAAAAGGCAACATCTCTTCTTGACCTCTTAAGTAACGAAGGTATTTTACCGACCTACTCTTTCCCACAAAATGTGGTTGGGTTCCATATCGAAAACGAAAATACAGGAGCATTAGAACAGAGACCTGATCGATCACTTGATATTGCAATTAGTGAATATGCTCCTGGGAAAGTCATTGTTGTTAACAAAAAGACATACAAAGTAGGTGGGATCTACAGTCCCGTATCTAAAGCAATAAGCAGGGAAGCTCCGGCAACAGCATATTTTGATAATCCACATTATTATTCCGATCTCTATCAATGTCAAAAAAAGGAATGTGGATGGATCTCAACTGAGGCTCCAAAAGATGGGCTTTGTCCATTCTGTCATACCCCCATTGACATCCCAAGAAAAATGTTAAAACCTTGGGGTTTCGCTCCAGAAAATCAACACAGCATCCCAGAAGCGTGGGCAGAAGTTGAATATTCTTATGCAGAAGAGCCTAGCTACTTTGCTGATCCAATTAAGAGCGACTTACTCGACATCAAATGTGAACATTTGAAAGCTGCTAACCGTTCTGGTAAAATTACGATCATCAATAAAGGAATAATGGGACTTGGGTTTAACGTCTGTAAAAAATGTGGTGCTGCTGAAGTCATCAAACCGAAATCCTCGGGAAATAATGGAAAAACTACCGATTCAGATAGACCTTTAAAGAACGTTCGTCGTCCCTATATTGCTAAATTACCCCCATGTACTCATGAACCCAAACAAGTATATCTGGGACATACTTTTGAAACTGATATGGTTGTATTCGAATTTGAATTAGATCCTCAACAAATCAATACAGATTATCGCGGATTATGGATAAAAAGTGCTGCCATATCCTTGACTGAAGCTTTCCATCTCGCTGCAAGCCGTGTTTTGGATATTGATTTTTCGGATTTGAACGCAGGACATCGTATTCACACGTCTGATGGAAAGGTCTATGTGGACATATATCTTTATGATAGTCTTTCTAGTGGAGCTGGGTATTCATCTGGATTATTAGATGTCACTGATGAACTAATTACATCAGCAAAGGAGTTGCTGACCGAATGTAGCTGTGAATCTGCATGTCACACTTGTTTAAAACATTATTGGAACCAAAGACAGCATGATCAATTGAACCGCTTTTCTGCGCTGGATCTATTAAAATGGGGAGTATCTGGCACAATCCATGAATCATATGATATTAAAAAGCAGTGTATGTTTATCACCCCTTTAAAGAAACGCTTTGAATTAGAAAACCTAGAACTAAAAATCTCGGATGAGGGTGACGGTCTCTATCTCAAGTCAGATAAATCCACTCATAAATTCATAGTATATCCTGCAATGCAGGTTCATAACAGAATGGAAAATGATTGTCTTTATGTCTCAGATTTAGAGATTAAACGATCTTTACCATCCGTGTTTGCTGAAATAAAGAGAATAATTATATAATTTAATTTGATGTTGACCTCTGAGAAAAATCAACCGTGTTCACAAATAAGAGATTTGCTCTCCGCTCCGGGTCTTCATCCCTCGCTTGAATCGGGGCAAATCTCCCTTGTTTTTAGTTTGCTAACTGAATCGTTTTTCCCTCTCTCCCCGAAAAATATATGCTGACACATCATGCATACTTTATCAATGCCTTCTGACACGTTTTCAAGCATCAACTCCATAATAGAACGTGACAAAACGGACACTCCATACAAATACTCTCTTCTCCAGTCTGTTATCGAATGCTGCCAGGAATACCCGCAGTATGCCGTCTTAGATCAGCAAACCGGACGGATCCGCATGCCAGCCGGTCTTTGTGTCGCGAAATGGCTCATCTATTACTACCCGTTTTTTCTGCCGGGAAAATTTATTGTGATGAAAAAAGGTGAACGAAACGGGAACCGTCAGATCAACTTCCGTCCGTTATTTCAAGAGGTCTGTCAATACTACGAAGGGCACGGGGGTCTCTCGGTATTTTACGATGAGCTTGTATCCGGAAACGTTTCTGAGGAAATCAAATCTGCCCTTGTAAAACTCATCATGCAGATCCGATACACGATTACAGATAACCCCATGCGTCATCTGGGATACTCACAGACCGGAAAAGAATACTCTGTCTTCTCCCTGGAAGAAAAGCCGATTTCGATAAAGAACTCCGACGCCCTTTCTCTCCAGCTGTTGATTGAAAAATGCGGCTCCTTTTCTATCTCTCATGAATTGTATGCAGTCTTTCGGGAGCTTGGAGGCTTCATCATCGGCAGCGGGTGTATTTCGCAAAAATGGATGGAGTTTTTACAGAAGGTAAACGCTGATTCCGGCATCACAGACGGCGAACTAATGGAACGGTTCTCTATGTATCCTGTTTCAGACAGAAACGTTTCTGCTGCTTCAAAGGCATTCCATGACAAGATCCGTGTGGGCGGGTGTTCGTGTGTCTGGTCGGGTAAGAGATTGAATGATTCGACAATTGCAGTCGATCATCTTCTTCCTTTTGTGGTCTGGAAGTGTAATGATCTGTGGAATCTCGTGCCTTCCGATGCAAAGGTGAATCTGCGTAAATCAAATAGCATTCCTAGCCCGCTCTTTCTCAGGGAACGGAAAAATGAGATACTGGAGTGCTGGGATCTTTTGTATACCCTGTATCCTGAACGGTTCGAACGTGAGATCACTGTCGGACTGCTTGGAGGGTTCCCTATGGATCATTGGAAAGAGAAAGCGTTTGAGAGATTGTGCGAAACCGCCCGGTATCTTACCGACGTCAGAGGATATTCTGATTGGCGGTATTCGGCGATGGGCGTTTATTGAAATGATTGCATAACCCACAGGGTTTTTCTTTTTGTTTTTCACACTTCAATCCACTCATCTTTCACCGTATGACGCCCCTTTTCTGTCGTTATCCTTATGCATTTACCCGCCAATCTATTCTTCATCCACCCATGACCCTCTCCCCTGGCATCTACGAGCAGCTCATCTCCGCCCTCATCCAAAAAGACATCAACTCCCACACAGAAACCGGCTCCTCCATCCTCACCCGCCCAATT
>Ga0172378_10004065_pt1 | contig 13744 bp, 9 predicted proteins | sample GrowelOW332metaG_FD_119755 | JGI IMG/M metagenome (GOLD analysis project Ga0172378, IMG submission 119755) | Groundwater microbial communities from an aquifer near a municipal landfill in Southern Ontario, Canada - Pumphouse #3_1 metaG | ecosystem: Environmental > Aquatic > Deep subsurface >... | reverse complement strand
GAAAAATTAAAATAATCCGATAGCTCCTGTATATTCATCTCTGTTGATTTAAGAAGAGCTTTTGCCTTTAGAATCAATGATTCGATGATCCATTCGGTCACTGTCTTATTGGTTAGATCTTTAATCTTTGTGGATAAGTATTTTGGTGATAAGCAAAGTTTATCTGCATAGAATTGGACTTTCCTTTCTGTACCATAATAGGTGTATATCAGGTCGAAGAATTTCTTTTGGAAATCACTTTCTTTGCAAAGTACCTCGGGTTCCGAGACCATATGATTGAGGTAGATTGAGTAGAATTCATAGATATCTGCCAACAAAGAATATTGAAGAATCTCTTTGCGAAAAGAGTAGTCATTGTGATCAAGCTTCTCTTGCAGGGAGAAATAGCGATCAAGTAATATCTTGGTACTTTCTTTTTCCAGCTTCATGCAGGGACATTCTCTTAAGCTGGAATAAATGTTTGTAGAATCGAACTCCTTGATGAAGTCATCGGAAAAGGTCACATAGTAAATTAAAAAATCTTCAGTAACTTCTTCAAGATGGCACTGCAGAATGGTGCCGGGAATCAAAACAACCACACTCTCCTCATCCACCTCATATTCATTGAGGTTGATATGTAGCTTCCCCTTTCCACGCACACAGATCCCGAAAAAGATGGCGTTGATAATTGTAGGATGTTGATAGACGTCCTCAGGGAGGTCCTTGTCTGTATCGGATATGGCGAAATTATTGTGCAAGAAGTCACCTTTCCCTTTATTTAAAAAGGATAAATTGATAATTGGCAGATCGGATTTTGTTCCCATAATGGATTTTTTTACAAATATAATAAATTCTTTGATAGGTTAAAAGCCTTATAATAATGAAAAACAGACTATTTGACTATTTCTGCATGAAATCAAACTATTTGTCATTGGCTAATTCTTCTGAATTTTGCGCTCAAACAGTAGGTATTAATTTTTAAAAATTAAAAAGTCAAATGAAACTATCAATGAAATTTATTGCAATTGCTTCTTTTACATTCATGCTAACCAGTTGTTTTAATGGGCATAAAGAAGAAAAGATTGTTGAAAAGATTCCTGTAAAGTCAATTACAGTTGAAAGTGCTCCCATCGCTCAAAGTGATCGATACATTGGTACGATCGTAGAGTCCCGGTCCTCCACGTTGAGTTTTGAAGTTCCGGGCAATGTAAAACAAGTACTGGTATCGGAAGGTGATAAAGTGGTTAAAGGGCAGTTGCTGGCTATATTAAATAAGGGGAATATAGCAAACAACTATTCGGCTACGTCATCTACCTTGAAACAGGCTCAGGATACATACGATAGAATGGCTATTCTATATAAGGACAAAAGCATATCGAAGATTCAATATATAGATGCTGAAACTCAACGAGATAAGGCACTGGCTGCTGAATCAACAGCAAAAAAAGAGATGAATGATTGCCGTTTATATGCACCATTCTCAGGTATTATTGGCGAACGATTGGTAGAACCCGGAACAAATATGATGGCAGGATTGCCGGCTTTCATCTTACTTGAAACAAAAACCTTGAAGGCCAAAGTTTCTATTCCTGAGAATGAAATAGGTAATATTCATTTGGGAACAAATGCACAAGTGAAAATTAGTGCGCTTAATCATCTGATGTTGAAGGGCGTAGTAAGTCAGAAGGGAATTATCGGAAACCGGTTGTCTCATACCTATGAGATAAAAATAACACTGATCTCTCCTTCAAAAGAGATTATGCCGGGGATGTTGTGTGATATTTGTCTTTCATCCGATACCAAGCCTCAAGCCATCGTAATTCCTGCAAACAGTATTCAGCTATATGAGAATAATGCCCGCTATGTATGGGTGATAAATCATAACGGCAGGGTGCATTTAAGGCAGATTACAGTCGGTTCCTATTCCCAAGATGGAGTGGTCGTTCTCAACGGTTTGCAATCCGGAGAACGTATCGTTACTGAAGGATTTCAGAAAATAAGTGAAGGATCTGTAGTTATAGAAAAGTAAACAGGATGAAAACAGATATTGTTGCTACGGCAATGCGATATAGAAAGATTGTATTGCTCATAACAGGAATGCTTATCCTGTTCGGTATATTCGGATTGTGGAATATGTCCAAACAGGAATTTCCCACATATACAATACGCCAAGGAATCATTGTGGGTGTCTATCCCGGGGCTACTGCCCTACAAGTTGATCAGCAGTTGAGCAAACCTTTGGAGAATTTTCTTTTTAGCTATAAGGAAATTAACAGAAAGAAGACTTATGCCCAATCAAAAGATGGCATTGTGTATATGTATGTCACGCTTAATGATAATGTAAAGAACAAAAATGAAATCTGGTCGAAGCTTCGTCACGGTCTCAATGAGTTCAAACAAGAATTGCCTCTGGGGGTGCTGTCAATAATTGTAGATGATGACTTTGGTGAGACTTCTGCCACGATTCTCTCTTTGGAATCAAAGACGAAGACTTACAGACAATTGCAAACCTATCTTGAAAAGCTTGAAGACAGACTCAGGAAGGTGGATATGATTGCTAATCTTCATAGATCCGGCATGCAAAAGGAACAGATCAGCATTTATTTAGATAAGAATAAAATGGCCTCCTATGGCATCAACATGAACATGTTGGAAAAGACTCTCTTCATGCATGGGCTGCTCACTTCAAGCGGTACGCTGAAATCGGAAAAAGTAGATATCCCCGTACATGTGGTTAAAAATTATCAGACCGAAAGAAATATTGAAGAGCAGATCGTATATGTTGACCAACAAAGCAACTTGATACGCCTCAAGGATATTGCACGTGTGGTAAGAGAATACCCCGAGCCTGACAGCTACATTACAAACAATGGTACGAAGTGCCTGCTACTGTCTATTGAGATGAGAGCAGGGAATGACATCACCAGCTATGGCGAAGAAGTGAATACAATCATTGATAAATACGAGAAGACTTTGCCTCAGGATGTGAAAATATCACGAATAACAGACCAGGCAAAAGTTGTTAATGATTCTGTTAACCGGTTTTTGTTGGAGATGCTTATTGCAATCGCTTCTGTAATTTTGGTTACAATGATTTTAATGCCGTTTCGTGTGGCTAGTGTAGCTGCCACCTCTATACCGATTACCATTTTTATCTCTTTGGGTATCATGTATGCAATAGGCATTGAATTGAATACGGTGACATTGGCCGGATTGATTGTGGTGCTGGGATTGATTGTGGATGATTGCATTGTGATCGTTGACGGATATATAGAGAAAATAGATAAAGGTATGTCCAGATGGCACGCTTCCATAGCCAGTGCAAAGCTCTATTTTAAATCGCTGGTCACTGCCACTTTAACCATCAGCGTTACTTTTTTCCCATTGCTTCTTACTTTCACGGGTGAACTGAATGATTTTATCAAGTCGTTTCCCTGGACTATTGCTATTACCCTTTTTGTCTCTTTAGGAGTGGCCATGTTGATCATTCCGTTTCTTCAATATGTCTTTATTAAAAAAGGGTTGGCAAAAGAACAAGGGGACACCAAAAACTCAGTTTCTTTTCTTGAAAAGCTGCAACGCTTTTATGATATAATAATCCCTAAGCTCTTTAAACACCCGAAGTGGGTTATCACTGCCGGAGTATTTTCAGTGGTGCTGGCGGGCATACTATTTATGAATATACCCCAACGTCTCATGCCGATAGCCGAAAGAGATCAGTTTGTGGTGGAATTCTATCTTCCTGAAGGTACTCCCCTGAAAAGAACGGCTCAGGTATGTGACAGTATGGAACACATTCTGGAGAAGGATAAAAGAACGCTGTCCGTAACGTCTTTTGTCGGTACGAGTTCTCCTCGTTTTCAATCATCCTATTCACCTCATATCCCGGCTAAGAACTTTGGACAATTCATCGTCAACACGGTTTCGAATGATGCAACAGAGGAAATGCTTGATGAATATACCGATACTTATTCCTCTTATTTCCCCAATGCTTATGTGCGATTCAAACAAATCGACAATCAAGATGCTAATGTGGAAATAGAAGCCAGGGTCACGGGTGATGATATGGGAGTTGTGAAACAGTTTACTGATTCTTTAGTATTGAAATTAAAGAAGATAAAAGAAACCGGTTGGGTAAGAACAGACCTTGAAGGAACGGTACCTTATGCGAGTATTAAAATGGATCCGGTGAAATCCAATCAATTGGGCGTGGATGAGACATCCTTGTCCATGGCTCTATCTACTACTTTGGATGGCTTTGACATCACGACGTTGTGGGAGAAAGATTATTCAATTAATGTGAAACTAAAACCGCAATGGAATGATAAGAAGACAACCATTGAAGGAATGAAAGATGAGTATATCCCCACAGAGACAGGAACATCCGTGCCTTTGAACCAAATAGCGCAGATTATACCTGAGTGGGAAAATGGACAGATCGTGAGACGAAACGGGGATAAAACCATAAGTGTAATGGTAGATTTGAAAAGAGGTATTAATTCAGGGGAGATATTTCCCCAGGTAGAAAAGAATATCAACTTATTGCTGAAGCAAGCAAAATTCCAATCGGTTTCAGTATCATATGGAGGTGTGGCCGAATCTGACGCAAAAACCATTCCGGAGATTGCTTATGGATTGCTCATTGCATTGTTGATCATCTTCTTTATACTGTTATTTCACTTTAAGAAGATTCGTCTTACGTTACTTACCATTGTCTCCATATCCTTGTGTTTCTTTGGCGCCGGTTTCGGATTATGGATTACGAATTCTCAGTTTAGCATTACCGCCGTATTGGGAGTTGTTTGCTTGTTCGGTATTGTAGTGAGGAATGCTGTGATCTTGTTTGACTATGCAGAAACCCTGAGAACAAAGCAGAAGATGAGTACAAGGAATTCGGCTATCGAAGCAGGTAAACGAAGAATGCGTCCGATTTTCTTAACCTCGGCGGCGGCATCTATGGGCGTTGTTCCAATGATCATTAGTCAAAGTCCTCTTTGGGCACCTATGGGGACTGTGATCTGCTTTGGAACTCTCTTCTCGATGGTATTAATTACCACGATCTTACCTGTGGCTTATTGGTTGATATATAGAAAGAAAATAGATGGACAATATAAATAAATCAGATCAAATGAATTCAAAAATAATTATAGTAATGTCTTTTCTTCTTTTATTCTCAATGAATTTTTTTGCACAAAAGAAATATTCGTTGGATGAATGTAAGAAAATGGCTGAGACAAATAACCTCACGCTCAAAAACAGTGACCTTGAAGTGATGAGTGCCGAGCAAACCTCCAAAGAAGCTTATACGAAGTATTTCCCTAAAGTGGAAGCCTCAGCGTTTAGTTTCAGTAATACCCGGTCACTCGTTTCAGTAGATCTTAGCGGGATTCAGGTGAATATGCTCAAATCGGGTACAACAGCCGGTATCACAGCTATACAACCTATTTATGCCGGAGGAAAGATTACTAATAGTAACAAGTTATCAAAATTGGGGGTAGAAACCAGTCGTTATCAACGTCTGGTTTCCAAGAATGAGGTGTTGATTGAAACCGAAGACAGTTTTTGGCAATTAGTTGCACTTGTGGATAAGCAGAAAACCCTCAAGTCTGTTGAAGAGCAATTGAACTCCATATTGAAAAAGGTAGAATCATCTGAGAAAGTGGAAATGAGTCTGCCTAATGATGTATTGAAGGTCAAATTGAAAATTAATGAGTTGGATGCGGAGAAGTCGAAAATAAATAATGGCATTGCACTCAGCAAGATGAATTTATGCCAACAAATGGGCCTTCCTCTGGATTCGGCGGAGACATTTGATATAAATATTCCTGACTTCAAGCAGATAGAATCTCCTTTAGTGTATTTTGTTCAACATAATGTTGCTGTAATGGATCGTCCTGAATACAAGCTCTTGGACAAAGGTGTAGAGGCAAGTAAAATTGAAACAAAAATAAAGCTAAGCGAATATTTACCGTCTGTTGCTGTTGGAGCAAATTATGGGTACGACAATTTTACAAAAGGAGATCATATGAATGGAGCTGTGTTTGCAACTGTAAGTATACCCATCTCTGATTGGTGGGGAGGCTCGCATGCGATGAAAAAGCAAAAGATACAGGAAAAGGTTGCTTATAATAGATATGAGCAGGGCAAACAACTGTTGCTGTTGGAAATGAAACAAATTCAAAATAGTTTTGAGGAAGCCTACAAACAAGTAGGTTTGTCAGAATTGGGCATCACTCAGGCTACGGAAAATTTAAGACTAAACAATAACTATTTCAAAGTTGGTACCACTGATATCACTCAAGTGCTTGAAGCGGAAAGTATGTTAGCACAGAGTAAAAACAGCTATACTGATGCATGCATTAATTATTACGTTAATAAAGCAAAGTATATGCAAGCGACAGGCAGGTAACAATGATTAAAAATAAATAAATATTGATTCGTATTACATGGACTTATACGTAATTGTTTATTTTTGTAAACCAACTTATTTTTAATCTTGACTTTCACAAAAACGCAGACCCGAAATGAAGAAATATTTATTGTTTATCACCCTGTTACTTAGTGGATTTTATGTATACGCCCAACCGACAATGGAAACCGGTGGACAAAAGATGCCGAATGAATGGATCGATCGCGATACGGGACATGAAATCATTAAATTAACTCGAAGAGGAGGAGTTAATATGAGCTTTTACTTTAATAATAATCCTTTTATAGGCAATAAGATGGTATTTTGCGGAGGAACACGTGAAGGAAACACCAAAGATATACCGGGCAAAGAGATTTATAATATAGATGTTAAGGATTTTCAGATGTATTGGGTAGACCTGAACACTTTAAAGATAGAACAATTAACACATGAGTCGAAACAGGTACATAGCGAAATAGCCTGCGCACGAACAAGAGAAATCTTCTATCAATTAAAAGACAGTGTGTTTGCTTTAAACGCAAATACAAAGAAAAGAAGAACAATATATGTATTTCCTAAAGGTGTCATGGGATCAATCGGCACGGTTAACGTAGATGGCACCTTATTAGCCGGAGTATTCAGCAATCCGCGTGAACATAAAATATTTGAGAAGTATCCTTTGAAAAGTCAGTTTTTCGATCGCGTTTTTGAAGCAAAACTACCCCGCACCCTCTTCACTATAGATACAAAGACAGGCCGATTAAAAAAGATATTCACAGAAGCTGCATGGTTGAATCATTTGCAGTTTTCACCTACCGACCCACATTTACTAATGTTTTGCCACGAAGGTCCATGGCATAAGGTAGATCGCATTTGGACAATCAACGTTACAAACGGTAAGAAACCGAAATTAAGACATACGCGCACCATGAAAATGGAAATAGCCGGTCACGAATGGTTTGGCTCAAAAGGCGATGCCATATATTATGATCTTCAAAAGCCACGCGGCGAAAAGTTCTTAATAGGAAAAACCGATTTAAAAACAAACACGGAAAAAGATTATGAGCTGACCCGTAATGAATGGTCGGTTCATTATACCACTTCGTGGGGAGAAGGCATAATGGCCGGTGACGGCGGAGATTCAACCTCTGTAGCAAAAGCTCCCGACGGCAAATGGATCTATTTATTTCACTTTGACGGCAAGCATTTAAAAGCAACCAAACTGGTAAATATGAAAAATCATCATTATCATCTAGAACCTAATGTGCATTTTTCTCCCGACAATAAATGGGTTATTTTCAGAGCTAATTTCGAAGGGCACGAAGATATTTATGCCGTACGTATAGCTATCAGGAAATAACAAAAGCAAGATCGCTTTTATCAAAATAAATATACATTTATAAAAAATGATTTATTATTAAATAATTACATATACAAATATAAAATTAGAATTAAAGTTCCACGTTATTAGGCTAATTGCTTTCGCGTTATCTTTTTATTTTTGGCATTTGTTCCAAGAATGTTCCAAAAAAAATATTCGTGAACGCCCATTAACAGGCAATCTACGAGAAAAATAAAAAGCCGGTTGTTCCAAAAATGTTCCGCATAAATAATATTATATTATATTCTCTCTCTGTATATTTAAATATAATATAATATAAATATAATATATAATATTATTTATTACAGCTCGTTTTTTTGCAAAAAATGGCCTTGTGAGCCTTGTGAATGGGGGTAAAAACAGGATTTTTGAGTGGAATGTTCCAAGAATGTTCCAAAAACCATCTTCGGTAACGCCTGCTGTCAGCCGGTTTTAGGCACTTTAAAATATCGGATTGTTCCAAAAGTGTTCCAAGAATTTTCTTTTGATCATATTCGACCCCGATAAATCAGCATCGCTAATGCCGGACAATCGCATCGCATTCATGGAGCATTTGCATCGCAGTTGCATTACTTTTGCATTGCATTTGTATTTTACCGGCCGCACAATTTTATTTTTCTCAATTAATTTTTCGCCACTTGTCGATAAAACAAAAGATCACATTCCCTCAAATAAACAGGACGTTTTATGTAGTTTCATGGTGTTTTATGTATTTTTGTGCTCTTTTATGTTGCACGGATGAAAAAAAGTTTAAAAATAATGTTCGGAAAATTTGGAAATCGGAGTATGAATGGCTTATCTTTGTTGCAACAAAAAATATGGATCAAATAAAAAAACATGAATTACGAAAACAATAAAACCAACAAAAGCAGATTTTCCTTTCCCCTGCTGAAGCACAAAATAGCTCTGCTTAGCCTAATCATCATGAGCTTGTTACCGGGACAACTTATTTCGGCACAGGCTCTGAAACCAATTAAAAGCTATTCTTTCTCAGAACGGATTTATTCTATCCAAAGTGATACAACACAGCATTATCTTTTAGTCAATACACGTAGCCTTACCAAAAGCGGAAAGTATTTGAAAAACAAAGGATTAATGATCCTATTTGATCTGACCACAGAAAAAGAATTATGGCGGAAACCATTCAATTATGCCATTCAAACGGCTTTTATTTACCCCGATGGCGTATTGGTCAAAAATGATTTTAAGAGCACAACTCTTTATCAATTTGCAGACGGTAAAAAATTATGGAACATAGATGGAACTTTCACAATCTATGACAATAAAACCGATAAACTCTTCTGGTATAAATATTCTGCGTATAAGGCAAACGATAAACATTTGAATTATCGAGATTTCAAGACAGGCAAAATACTATGGACAACAACGTTACCACACAAATACGGATGGAAGGATCTCTACATAGTAAACGATTCCGTTAGATTAATTGTCTCCGATGACTTGCATCTGATCAATATACACAATGGCAGCGGTTACCACTATACAGCTGAGACAGGAGAAATAAGACATTCCGATAGAATTACAAACTTTTTTGTAACAGCTCTTTCCGTAGGATTTTTAGGCATTTATGCCCAACCTAAAGTATCATACGTCAAAAATACTTATTCAAATATAATTTATCAAGATGCGCATTACTATATGGCGGACAGCAAAAACCTATTCTGCCTGAACGATACCCTGGGTGAAGTATGGAAACAAACCTTACCCAAGAAATTAATTTCTTCATCACACATTCTTTCAGATAGTACGCATATATACATGACTAATTATGGCAGAGAAAACACGAATGATAAAGAGATCGGAATACCGTTTATCGCCTGTTACAATCGAAAAGACGGACACCTCATTTATCTGAATCAAATCAAAGATAAAAAGGCACAAATACACAATAGCTTTCATAAAGGCAACAAGGAGTATATACTGTTCGATAAAGAAATCGTTTGCCGTACATTATCGACAGACAGTTCCGAAGTAAAAGTTATGCCATGGGATGCAAAGAAATATGGCAATCTCAATAGTATCGTTTTTAACGACGTATATTTTGCCAATGCCGACAGTACGATCTTTCGTAAAATGTCCTCCGATTATTATCGCATCCTGCTTCTTACGGATACGAATACGATTTGCGAAGTAAACGAAGAAATGCAAGTTGTAGTAGCCCATCCCTTCTCTGAATGTTTTTATCCGGCGGCACAAAGTAAAAACGAAATACTGTTAGAAGGTTATGGCACATTATTCCTAACCAATAGTCTGGGCATGCTTCAAAGAAAGATAAAAGATGTCATATATCCCCTGAACACATCAGGGAACCATGTTTATGTCATTTCCAAAGAAAAAGATAAGGTACTGGATATTACTCTGCGATAATATTTTTCAGATAATCGACCATATAAAACGGCAGATTGAGTAAATCGTCTTCTTTGCGCATATTTTTTAAGGACATGCAGACAGCCAATTTCGGTTGATACTTTTTTCTGTATTCCGATAGACTTTTAGCTCTTAGGCACAATGATGATTTTACTGCGACAGGAATTATCTGATCATTCAACTGAAGTAAAAATTCTATTTCAGCCTGATTACCGGATGTCCAATAAAATTGCTCATTGCCAAATTGTCGCACAAAAGACTGGAGTATACTGTTTTCTATCAATATATCTTCATATCTCTTAAATAACGTATCTCCTTTTATTACATCCTCTGCATCTAATTTGAACTTTGAACGAAGCAATCCTACATCCGCGAGATAAAGTTTAAATGCAGAAGTGTTTTTATAAGCGGATATTGGCAATTTAGGTGTCTGTACAGCATATACCCGATGAACTAATCCTGAAAAGCACAGCCATTCGATAGCCGATCCATAGTCACGGGCACGGGCGTTTTTTTGAATCAGAGCATACCTGAACTTTTTATCTTTTCTATCCAGCTCATCCTGTATATTTTCCCACACTTGATGAATACGTGGTATATCGCTATTATTAATGTATTTGGAAAAATCCAATGGACAAGCTAACAGTATATTATGGATAACCTTTTCTATTTGTACCCAGCTGCTACCATCAAGAAACAAGCTGACAACCTCAGGCATACCACCGCAGGCAATATAAACCTTGTAAGAATCAATTAATTGTGTATGGATGGACTCGGGTATGCGCATTTGCAAATTGACAGAAGAAAGGAAAGCCTCTTGGCGAGGTTTGTAATTTTTTAAAAATTCTTTGAATGACAAGGGATACAGCGTCATCACATCCACTTTTCCGACAGGAAAGGAAGAATCATGATTTCTCATTGCTACCTTCAGCAATGAACCTGCGCATACAAGAGCATATTCGGGAGCTTGTTCACAAAAGAACTTGAGCACTTTCAAGGCATTATTGCACCCCTGAATTTCATCCAAAATAATCAGCGTTTCTTGTGGCTTAATAATTTCACCACTTACAACGGACAGTATTTCAATAATATGCTCCGGATCTTTAATATTAGCAAAATCAACCTTCAACCCTGATTCTCCCTTGAAGTTGATATAGACATAGTTAGAAAACATCATGTGACCAAATTCTTTCAATATCCATGATTTACCAACTTGGCGCGCCCCCTGCAATATCAATGGTTTACGATATACATTGTTTTTCCATTGAATCAGATCGTTTAAAATATCTCTTTTTATCCTCATACCTGTCTGTTTCCGGCAATATACACATTTTATCTATAATAAATTGTCAAGCACACACCTTTTTTACAGATAAGATGAAAAATATTTTAAAGAATTAATTTACCATTCGATAAATTTCCCTCTTTCCTTTCGCAATTCCAGCTCTTTCAATAAAGCTTTTTGTCTGTCTTTGGCTATATATCGGCGGGCAAGAATATCGGGTATGACAACTCCCAATGAGATAAAAAAGATAATTAGCGCCGAATGAATGCCATTAAAGAAGGCTTCAGTCAGTTCACCTACCACTCCATGCATATTGACCAACGCAATAAATGAACGATACATCAGCACACCGGGAATCATAGGAATGACGGACGGTATTGTAAGTAAGTGATTGGGAACATGAAACCAATGCACTGCCCTCACTGCTATGAGACTTACTACAAGGCTTCCTGCAAAGGAACCGATAATAGGACCGTAGCCCAATTCGAAATTCACAAAGTTTCTGGTACATACGGCAATAATACCACCTAAAGCCACTACCCAGAGCAATCGCCTCGGGATATTGAAAATGATAGAAAAGCCTATTGCTGCGATAGCTGCTGCAATGGCATAAATACTATAAGGATCATGCGGCACCATACTCAACTCACTGAATTGCTTATCAATATTGATATCATGTATTTTAAAAATCTGTAAGGCAAAATAAATACCCAGAGTCATAGCCCCCAAGATCATAATCGTATTGGCAGCCCGCGTAATGCCAAGGGTTAAGTAATTATCAATCATGTCGTCAACAAAATTAATGAGTGGCACACCGGGCACGATGAACAGGGCACAGGCAAGCAACGGATGATATGGTGTTGCCGACCATCCTGTATATATCGTTAAATAAGACAAGCAAGTGGCTATAAATGAAGAAATAGCGATACTCATATATATATTGATACCGAATTTAAGGCAATAAGCACGTGACCTAAATCCGATAAAAGCACAAATAGAAGTAAACAAAAATGCTATCCAATCACATCCGAATAATTTACAAAATCCACCGCAGGCGAATCCTGCTCCAATGGCAACAACCATAGGAACATAATTGCGTGGTTTATTTTTTATTCTTTCTAATTCCTGCTCGTATTTCTCCAACGAATAATCTTCCCTGATGGCCCGCCATGAGAGTTTGCTGACAGCCGACAAAACAGTCATATCGATATTATGATGCTCACATTTCTGATATTTCGAATAAGAATGAGAATTATCACTTAAATTTACAGATAGCATCGTATAACTGACATCAATATGCAAATTTTCTTCAGGTAAGCCCAGATACGCTGCCACACGCAACATATTTCGCATGATTCGGTTCGTATCCGCGGCACTCTCAACAAGCAATTCGCCGGTGCGTAATAATAAATCAAGTTTACGTCTTAATAAGAGAATTTCCTGTTTAGTTTCTGTTTGCTTAATCATATTGCTTCTATGAAATAAATTAATAATGCGCAAAAATACAAAAATAATATGAGACTTAAGCACTTTTTATGCTATCTTCTTTATTGAAGTGCGCTGCGATAAGGCTTTCACATGATCAAGATGACATTATTCTTCTTTGCATCAAAATCCTTTGTGACGTATGATCCGACAAATCGGATGTTCTAAAATCTCCATGCTATTTGCTTCTACGTTTTATAATAGAGGTCTATTTTGGATTTAAAAAGTGAACTTTGTTTAATTAATCGTTTTTCTTTTCGTATCTTCAGAATATCTACAGAATTGTCTTCTATTTTTGCCGTAGATAAGGGTTCAGCTAACAAAAATATGATATTTTTGTACAATAAACAATAAAAATATGAAAATATTAATTATAGAAGATGAAAAGGATTTGTCACAAAGTATCAAAGAATACCTCACGACAGAAGATTATATTTGCGAACAAGCCTTTACTTTTCAAGAAGCAATGAAAAAAGTCGCTCTTTACGAATACGACTGTATCCTGCTCGACCTGATGCTCCCACAGGGCAACGGACTTGATATCCTTCGAAAAATCAAGCAACAGCATAACCCTGCAGGCGTAATTATCGTTTCGGCCAAAGATTCGCTGGACGATAAAATCAATGGTCTGAAAATCGGTGCGGATGATTACCTGCCCAAACCTTTTCACATGTCCGAACTTTATATGCGCATTTATGCACTGATTCGCCGGCGCCAGTTTGATAGTAACAACATGCTGGACTTTAATGAAATTAAAATTAATTTAATAAGCAAAGAACTAACAGTAAATGACCATCCGGTCACCCTGACCAAAACG
>Ga0172378_10004064_pt1 | contig 13744 bp, 7 predicted proteins | sample GrowelOW332metaG_FD_119755 | JGI IMG/M metagenome (GOLD analysis project Ga0172378, IMG submission 119755) | Groundwater microbial communities from an aquifer near a municipal landfill in Southern Ontario, Canada - Pumphouse #3_1 metaG | ecosystem: Environmental > Aquatic > Deep subsurface >... | reverse complement strand
GTCAACACGAATCCGGACGAGACGGTTCCGTCATATTTCATGACGACCATGAAAGACATCGACGGAACGCTGCTGTACGGTTACGTTTACCTGAGCGATTACGACTCCGCAGTGGAATCAGGAACCGATCTCAACGTCCAGATATATTCAAAGACGACAGATGGAATGTGGTACAGCACCGAAGGTACGATACGTACCTCCTATGTCTCTGTGGTGTATGCCGAGGACGGCACTCCGACAGTGACCGTGTCTATAGAAGCACAGACTGCGATCATGACCATATACAATGATTGGCAGACCGTCGAGAGTGCGAAATTCGGTCCTTTCTACTCGATAACATTGGGCTGCTATGTCGCGGCCGAAAGCAAGACGAGTACGGCAATCAAGGACATCTCTGTGGCGATCACCGACCCCGATAACATGGTCGTATCGTTTACGGATACGGACGGTCTCACGATGTGGGGCACCATATACATGGACAATTTCACTGCCGAATCAACGACCGTTCCCGTGTTCCTGAATGCCGTTTACACGAACCCCGACCTGGAGAAGGAATACTACTACGCCGTGCTGTCACTTCCAGTATCCGACATCGTCTTCAATGAGAACTATCATGACACAACGGTCAAGATCACTGCTGCCGGCGAGAGGTCGATCATAGGTTCGTACAACGCATGGCAGACCCACGAGGATGCAAGATTCGGAGATGTCGAGAGCATCTCCGTCTGCATGTACGCGCCCGACGGCACATCAACACATTACATACCCTCCGATATCTCCACCACTTATGAGAATGCGGACAACTGGCTTTACAGGTCTCTGCCCAATGCCGATCAGACCTACATCGATTTCAACGACCTGAACAGGAATCTCACCAATACAGTGACTGACGGAGAATACAATATTGCGATGGTGATAGGGCCCATAACCGGTGACATACTATTTGACGGAAAACATACGGAGTTCTTCGAGTCGGTTTACGGTATCCTTCCGTCTGCGATCAGAGATCTGCTACCTAGTGACAGCTATGCGATACTGTGTGACGTATGGAAATCGTTTGATGACGAAACGAAGAATGCCATCGATTACCTGCTGACATACGAACTGGGCACTGTATCCGCCATTGACGAGACCGGAGTGTATCAGTATGTGAAATTCATCATACTCACGAAGGAGGAACCCATGTCCGATCTCTCGATGAAGACCGTGCAGCAGATGTTCACGGAAAAGGACAGGTTCTTCGAAACCCACTATTACGTCGATGAAGCATACATGGCAGGCGCAGCAGTCAGCAATTACGAGATCTCAGAGATCGTTTCCGATGATTTCAATACGATCATGATCGTCGTTGTCCTTCTGTTGATGGTCTTGCTGTTCATAGTCATGAGATCTTATCTTACACCAGTACGTGCGGTTGCCACCATCGTCATGAGCATACTGTGGACATTGGGATTGACGTTCGTACTCTTCGAGCACATCCTGGGGATACCTGTTGTATGGATCGTTCCGATCGTATTGTTCGTCATATGCCTGGGGCTCGGCATGGATTACGACATCCTGCTGACCACTCGTATAAAAGAGAATGTGCATTCGAAAGGCATGTCGAATGATGACGCCATAACCGATGCGGTCCAAAAGTCAGGTGCCGTTATCACCCTATGCGGTCTGATCATGGGAGGTGCATTCATGACCATGACCATGTCCACATCGCCTATGCTTCAGGAATTCGGATTTGCCTTGGGTTTTGCCATACTTGTCGATGCCCTTATCATACGCACATATGTCGTACCCGCATTGATGCACCTCATGGGCGAGTGGAACTGGAAGGGGCCGGCATTCATGCATAGGAAAAAACAATCGACATAGATAAACGTTGAATCCTATATCGGACCGTGGATGAATGAGAACGACACGGTCCGATTGAACAAATTCATCGCAGACAGCGGTTTCTGTTCCAGACGTGAGGCTGACAGACTTATAGATGAGGGCAGGGTAATTGTGGACGGCCTTAAGGCGGATCTCGGCGATAAGATACGTCCCGGACAGGACGTGAACGTCGATGGTATACCATTGGAAAGGGAAGAGGAATCCGTATTGCTTATCTTCAACAAACCGGCAGGCATCGTGTGCACGACGGATGATTGCGAAGAGAACAATGTCGTCAGGTTCATCGACTATCCCAAGAGGATCTATCCCATCGGCAGATTGGACAAGTATTCTGAAGGCCTGCTCCTCCTTACAAACCGTGGAGATCTGGTCAATGGGATAATGCGGTCGCGCTATGGTCACGAGAAAGAGTACATCGTTACCGTTGACAGACCCGTGACCGAGATATTCCTGAGAAATATGTCATCCGGCGTACCCATTCTCGGTACGACGACCAAACCCTGCAGGATCGGGAAGATTGCCCGGAACAGATTCGATATAGTGATCACACAGGGTATGAACCGGCAGATCAGGAGGATGTGCGAATACCTCGGTTACAGGGTCACCTCCCTGAAACGCATAAGGGTCATGAACATCGTTCTCGGTGACCTGAGACCGGGCGAATACCGCAAGGCCTCCGGTGATGAGATGGAGGAGGTCCTGAGGCACAAGGCTGAATGATATCAATTCCTGAGAACCACGTAATATAGGATCTTGCAGTCTTCGCTGCACTCTGTGATGCTTTCTATCGTGAAACCCTCTGATAACCTGCGTACATCGCTCTCGGAGTAGTAACGCACGGCAAAACCCTTCCCGTTTTCCCAGACACTGCCATGGATATTCTCCCCTTTTTCGAATCCTGGATCTCTTTGATTCCTTACGGAGAACATTATAAGACCATCAGGTACGACCACCTTCTTCAGATCGCCCATCAATCTTAAGAGCTGCTCATCGGTGAAATCCATTGTCAGCAGCATATGCGAGAAGCACGCATCCACAGAGGCCCTCGGCAGATCTATGCCCTTACGGAGATCGGCCTGCATCGTCACCACCCCGCTACCGAACCTGTTCTGCAGTTGATTGCAGGCCGTTTCACTGTAGTCGATGACGATCACTTTCATTCCGGAATCGATAAGGTATCTCGTATCCCTTCCCTGTCCTGGCCCTAATTCCAGTACCGAGGCACATTTCGACGTTCTCATCATATCGATGCAACGTGTACAGAACAAACTCGGCGAATCCCCGAAATATGAAGGATCGCCCGAAAATACAGAATTCCAATGTTCTTTCTGATTCACGGCCATGGTTTATTAAACCCTTCTTCTCTTATAGAAAGTTTGGCTGCTCTGAAATGATGAACGATATAGTGCAACCGACGTACACACATCACGAGTTCCGATATCCTATGCGGTTACGAAATACATGTGACTGTGACTCAGAAAGTATCCTTCAGTTATGCTGTTCTTGACTGCAGAACGTTTAGAATGATCCAGTCAGAAATATAGCAGAACGCATTGAGGAATCTAGTGATCCGTCGGGATCATACCCCGAACGTTTTACCAGTACTCGGGCCCTAGGGTCATATTATCATATCTGCGGCGAAACCTGGAATTTGACCTATGCCGTACTGTTATTCCAGTGACATAGATGATGGAAATCCGAGGGTTCAGGGATCGAACGCGACCCGGTCCGTGATGAGGCTTCTGCCCTTCTCTGATGATCTCACGATTGTCCGATCCATCTCATTTCTTGCAGAATCTGGAATCGTCCAATGATCTCTGGTTTTTCGATTTGCTTTCATCATCGGAGATGTCGATTCTTTTCATCATACGATACAGCATGATATTCTGGAAATTTACCTCTGTGAGCGATTGTTCTTTGAATCCTCTGTCCCGGACGAGTTTCAGCAAGATGTCGTTTTTGACACTGACGTCTATGTATACCGCCTCACATCCGTTCTCTTTGGAAAAATCACAGAAGACTTTCATGAAATCGGATGCTATGCCTTTCCCTCTGGACTCCTTCAGAATGTACAGTAGTTTTATGTATGACCCGCCCGGTTCGTGCATTATGAGCTTGGAATATCTATTCATACGTTTTTCATATCCGTAAAATTCCATAAAGGACAGGACCGTTCTGCTCTCCGCCTTACGTGCCTTAACATCGATATCGCAGGGGAGATAGCCCACGAAGACTCCGTCAATACTGTCGTCCTCATTGCAATGCACCCATATGTTCCGATATGAACAAAAAGTATGTTCCAACGTAATCAACCTTGCAAGGACCGGTATCGCCCTTTCCTTCTCACCCAGAAGATAGTGATAGCTGAAATGTGCATCATACATCATATCGGCAACAGATAGAAGATCGTCACCCAATTTCAATTTTCTTATCATCAGAACCCCCTCGCATGGAAATTTAGGTTTATGCAATATTAATATCTTGCATCCCAACAAATATAACGAATGAATATTTTGAGAAAAAAGAATCGTTTCTTGCAATCCGGCTTTAATATTCTTGGTGCATTTTCATAAAAGTATTAGCTGTCTTTTTGGCAACTATATTTATAGCTAATCTATTACCCTTCAGATATGCCAAAAAAAGTATGCGCAGCACATATTCTCGTGAAAACCGAGAAAGAAGCGAAGGACCTTCTTACAAAAATCGACGGCGGAGAGAAATTCGAGGACCTAGCCAGAAGATATTCCACATGTCCCTCCGGTAAGAAAGGGGGTGACCTCGGATGGTTCGGCCGCGGCGATATGGTCGCACCGTTCGAAACAGCGGCGTTCTCCGCAGCGAAAGGCTCGGTCGTCGGCCCCGTGAAAACCGAGTTCGGATGGCATCTGATCCTTGTTAAGGATGTCAGGTGAAAGGTCTTTGACCTTTTTTGTTCCGCGAACTCTTTGAAGACCGTTCCACCTTTGAATCGTCATCGATTCTCTTTCCGTTATTTTCTGTCGCCGACAACGGGCAGCTGCAGGTTGTAATGTTCTGCAGATACGCGGATTGCAAGGATGACGGCAACGGTAACGATGATCATCACTCCAGACACGGGATTGTAGATGTAGAGCAGATAATAGACCGATGCCCCGATTATCGCGGCGAGTGCGTATATCCTCTTGGTCAGTACCGACGGGACCTCCCCTGCCAGCATGTCCCTCATGAGTCCGCCGCCAACACCTGTGACAACTGCCACGAAGACCACCAGGAACATATTGTCACCGTACCCCGCAGCTATGGCCACATCCGAACCTACGATCACAAATGCCGCAAGACCCAATGCATCGGTTATATTGATCAGGTTGTCGGAGATGCTCAGATGCCTCTCGAGCTCCTCATCGTATCTCCATAGGTATGCCGTCAAAAAACAGACCGTTCCCGTGACGAGTGCCAATGTGACCGACCAGTAACTTGCGAACATCGACGGCGGGATGATACCGAGGATTACATCTCTCAGAACGCCGCCGCCAACTGCAGTGACGACAGCAAGGACGAGAACACCGAAAACATCCATCCTTTTCTGAATCGCTAGAACAGACCCTGATACCGCAAAGGCAACGACGCCTATGTACTGCAGAACCCAGAACATCACATGGATCTCATCCAATTCCGCGCCTCTGCCATGATATCGACTGCGGACCTATTTATACGATGTATAACGGACCTAGTCGGTCGGATGAATGAATAGATAGGATACGTCAGAGGGATCAATTGCAGATCCTGTTCTTCATCAGCAGCCCCTTGTAGCCTATCGGTAAGACCTTTAGGAATCCGGACCGACATGATTCCCATTCTTCTAGAATCGCCCTGGCCTTCGGACTGCCCGTGTACCTGAGGTGCGATTCGATCATAGAACGAAGTTCTCCCTCGTCGTCCTCATCCAGCAACGACAGTTCCACCATGTCCATATTGCAATGTCTGTCGAACATACCGTCCTCGTTGAGCACATACGCTATGCCTCCAGACATACCCGCGGCGAAGTTCCTGCCCACGCTACCGAGGATCACTGCCCTTCCGCCCGTCATGTATTCGCAGCAATGGTCCCCTGTACCCTCCACAACGGCGACCGCCCCGCTGTTGCGCACACAGAACCTCTCTCCGACCGTACCCCTGATGTACAGCTCTCCGGACGTCGCGCCGTATGCTATGGTATTTCCCGCGATGACATTCTCTGTGACGTCCCCGTTCGACGGAAGTATCGCTACCTTTCCTCCGTTGAGACCTTTGGCCACATAATCGTTGGCTCCGCCGACCAAAGTGAAAGTCAATCCTTCTACCAGGAACGCTCCAAAGCTCTGACCCGCGATACCGGTGAATCTTATAGTGATGTCCCTGTGCAGATTTTTCCTCACCAGCTCTCCGGATAGCGCCGCTCCGACCGAACGGTCGACATTCGATATGCCGTATGACAGATCGATCTCGCCGTCAGATGACGACAGGACATCTTCTATGATCCTGCTGTCGAGGATCTGCTGACCTTCATGATATCCGTGAACGGATTCTTTCGATCCGCAAACCCTCAGGATAACTTTGGAGATGTCCACCGAATCGGCCTTCTCGATCCCCGTGACCTTTTTGGTTATCAGATCGGAACGCCCTATGGCATCTTCCAACGAACGTAGACCCAATGACGCCAAGTGTCTTCTCACGTCCTCCGCGACGAATCTGAAATACCGTATCAGCTGTTCCTTAGTACCTTTGAATTTCGCACGCAGATCCGCGTTCTGTGTAGCTATCCCTACCGGACACTGATTTGTATGACACTTGCGGTCCATCACGCATCCCATGACGATCAGCGGCGCGGTGGAGAATCCGTATTCCTCGGCGCCCAACAGAGCGGCGATCACCACATCCCTGCCGGTTCTGATCTGACCATCGACCTGGAGACGCACCCTCTTCCGCAATCCGTTCAGTATCAGGGTCTGTTGTGATTCCGCAAGACCCAATTCCCATGGGAGACCGGCATATCTTATGGAGGACAGCGGACTTGCGCCCGTCCCTCCGTCCGAACCGCTTATCAGCACTATGTCCGCACCGGCCTTGACGACACCGGCCGCTATCGTGCCCACACCGTTCTCCGAAACGAGCTTGACACTTATCCTTGCGGAAGGATTGACACACCTCATGTCGAATATGAGCTGCTTCAGATCCTCAATGGAGTATATGTCGTGATGAGGCGGTGGCGATATCAGAGTGATGCCGGGCATAGTACGCCTGGTTGCGGCGATGACCTCATCCACTTTGAATCCCAACAATTGTCCGCCTTCGCCGGGTTTCGCACCCTGTGCTATCTTTATCTGGATCTCGTCCGCGTTCACCAGATACTCCGTGGTCACTCCGAATCTTCCGGAAGCTATCTGTTTGATGGCATTCCTTGTATTCCTTCCGTCTGCATACGGTCTGAAGCGTGCGGGATCCTCTCCCCCTTCTCCGGTATTGCTCTTCCCGCCGATGGCATTCATGGCCTCGGCCAATGTCTCGTGGGCCTCTCTGCTTATGGAACCGAACGACATCGCACCGGTGACGAACCGTCTCATTATCGAATCGACGGATTCGACCTCGTCCAGTCGTATGGACGATCCTTTCAGATCCATGAGGTCCCTTACGAAAAATAGCTTGCCGTCCGAAGTATCCGCGAATTCCTGATACGAGAGGGGATCGTTCTCCCTAACGGCCCTGTGCAATGCCCTTATGGTGGCGGGACACCAGGAATGCGCTTCTCCGTCCTTCTTGTAGATGTACTGACCTATATCGGTTTCGGCCGGAACGCCGTCCTCCTCGAATGAACACGTATGCGAGCCGACGGCATCCTCTTCTATATCTTGCAGTGATATGCCGCCTATATTGGATGCCGTTCCGCGGAAATATCTGTCGATTACGTCGCTGCCTATCCCCAGCGCCTCATACAGTTTCGCGCCGCGATAGCTCCTCAGGGTCGATATGCCCATCTTTGAGATTATCTTCAGCAGGCCCTTCTCGGATGCCCTGATGTAATTCCGTTCGGCGGTATCCACATCGATCTTCAATCTGCCATCCGAGACCATCGATTCTATCAGGGAAAAGGCCATGTACGGATTCACCGCATTTGCGCCGTATCCGAACAAGAGACCGAAATGCATTACTTCCCTGGGCTCTCCCGATTCCACTACAAGTGCGGTCTGGACCCTTTTCTTCCTGTCGGAGAGGTATTGATGCACGGCCGAGACCGCCAACAGCGAAGGTATCGGAATGTTACATTCGTCTGCGGTCCTGTCGGAAAGTATGACGTACGCCGCACCCTCATCCACCGCATCCTCTGTCATGCTGCATATCCTGTCCAATGCGATTTCGAGTCCTTCCTCACGAGTGAACGTTATCTCGACGGTCGCAGTCCTGAATCCCTTGTACTGCAGATTCCTGATCAGATCCAATTCCCTGTCGGTTATGATCGGATGCTTCAGTTTCACGACCTTGCAAAGCTCCGGCATAGGATCCAGAATATTCCAGTGTATCGACCCGACATATCCTGTCAGGGACATAACCAGTTCTTCCCTTATCGGATCTATCGGAGGATTCGTGACCTGCGCGAACATCTGCCTGAAATAATTGAAGAGCCTCTGAGGCTTTTCCGAGAGTACCGCCAACGGTGTATCGTTGCCCATGGATCCGGACGGCTCGCTTCCGTTTGTCGCCATCGGACCTATCACCACGCCCGAATCCTCCTTGGTATAACCGAACATCCTGAGGAAATGCTCGTATCCGGCTACCTTCCTTTCGACCTTCCTCCCGGACGATACGGTCTCCATCTCGACACGATTCCTATCCAACCACCTTCTGTACGGGTACTCTTTCGCAAGTTCATCCTTGATATCGCTGTCATGGAGTATCCTCTTCTCCTGCAGGTCTATCATGAGCATCTTACCGGGCCTTAGCCTTCCCGTGCTCTCTATCCTATCGTCATCCATCTGTATGACACCCGCCTCGGATGCCATAACGATCATCCCGTCCTTCGTAACGGTGTACCTCACGGGACGCAATCCGTTGCGGTCCAGCATCCCGCCGGCATATCTTCCGTCGGTGAACAGCACGGCCGCCGGTCCGTCCCACGGCTCCATTAGTATGCTGTGATACTCGTAATACGCTTTTAGTTCATCCGGAATCGGATTCTTGTCGTTCCATGACTCCGGTATCATCATCGTTAGCACGTTCGGTATGGTCTTTCCGGACCTTACCAGAAACTCGAAGACATTGTCCAATGACGCACTGTCGCTCATACCGTCCTGTATTATCGGATACAGGTCCTTCATATCCGGGAGCTTGTCGGACTGCATAACGCTCTCCCTGGCGGCCATCCAATCCCTGTTCGCACGGATCGTGTTTATCTCCCCGTTGTGACAGAGCATCCTGAAGGGCTGGGCGAGTTTCCACATCGGGAACGTGTTGGTGCTGAATCTTGAGTGCACCAATGCCAATGCCGATCTGAACTGCGGATGCGTGAGGTCCGGATAGTACCCTCTTAACTGTTTCGGAGTCAGCATGCCCTTGTAGACCATACACTTCGATGAAAGACTGCATATGTAGAATTCATCGGTCAGCTTCGCGAGTTCGTTGCCCACCTCCTTCCTGAGACGGAACAGCCTTTGCTCCAGAACATCCTGATCGAAAGATCCGGCGACGAACACCTGGACCATATACGGCTCGACCTCTCTTGCAAGCGGACCGGCAGAATCGTGATCGACAGGGACCTCTCTCTCTGCTATTATGCCAAGACCGAATTTCTCGCATTTCGACCTGAACGTCTCCATGCATACTCTCTGCAGCGCGATATCCCTCGGCAGGAATATTATTCCCGTACCGTACCTTCCGGCTTCCGGTACGGATATCCCCTGGGACACGATGAAGTCGTGCGGAATCTGTACCAGTATGCCCGAACCATCCCCGGTCATACCGTCGGCGTTCTCCGCTCCCCTGTGCGCCATGTTCTCCAGTATCCTGAGACCGTTCTCTATTATCTGATGGTCCTTCCTCCCGCTGATATCGGCCACCATACCGACACCACATGCGTCGTGCTCATTGACCGGATCGTACAACCCCTCTGCCGTTCTAATCTTCAATCCCTTCCTTCAACACATACGACCGCCGCTCGGAAAACCCGGACCTCGAACGGACACTCTCTGTCTCAAACCGTTTGTCATAAATCTGACCTTTGCTCAAATGTACATCTGCACGTGCCTGAGATTTCTTTATCGCTAATATATATTTCCATGCTCCAACGCATCCGCTCTCCGTACGTGCGTTTCGCTAGACAGATGTCTATCTAAAATCCGATCGGATCAAGACAGCGAATTCTTGTATTCCAGGGCGGCAGCGACCAATCCCCTGTGCAAAGGCGACGGCGACAGAGGTCTGGATTTGAACTCAGGATGGAATTGCGATGCAACGAAGAAAGGATGCCCCTCCAATTCACCGATCTCCATCCTCTTCCCACTGTCCGAGCGTCCGGTGAATCTCCAGCCCGCGGTCTCCAACCTGTCGATGTACTGCGGATTTATCTCGTACCTGTGTCTGTGTCTCTCCGATACCTTTTCGGAATTGTACAGCCCGTATGCCTTCGAACCTTTCTGGATGTAGACATCCTGCGCACCGAGACGCATGGTGGCGCCCTTGTCCTTGACGGTCTTCTGCTCGTCCATGAGGAAAATGACGGGATCGTCCGTCTTCGGATTGAACTCGGTACTGTCGGCATTCTCAAGACCGAGCATATCCCTCGCGATACCGATGGTGGCGACCTGGAAGCCGAGACACACCCCCAGGAACGGGATCTTGTGTTCCCTTGAGAACCTGGATGCTACTATCTTACCTTCCACACCCCTGACGCCGAATCCTCCGGGGATGAGTATACCATGAACGCCGTTCAACGGAGACGTATCCTTCAGAAGATCGTCGGAATCGACGAACTTCACCCTGACCTTGGTATTCATCTTGGCACCTGCATGCGTCAGAGATTCCAATTGACTGAGGTATGAATCTGCCAGTGCCGTGTATTTACCGACTATGGCTACACATACCTCGTCGTTCGGACGCAGTACGCTGTCCAGATAGTCCTCCCAATCCTCCATCCTCCTTTCCGAAATGGAGGCCCTCAGCTTGAGAAGTTCGATGATGTACTCCGTTATCCCCTGTTCCTCCAACGTTATCGGCACCTCGTATATCGAACGTGCGTCCTGCGCTGATATTATCGCGTTCACGGGAACATTGCAGAACATCGATATTTTCTTGCGTATACCGTCGGTCATCTTCTCCGAGGACCTCCCGACGATTATGTCTGGGATTATCCCCAGACTCATGAGCTCCTTCACCGAATGCTGCGTGGGCTTGGTCTTCTGTTCCCCCACGGTTGAGAGCTTCGGAACATAGGTAACATGAATGAATATGCAGTTGTCCTTTCCCACCTGCATCTGCAGTTGTCTTGCCGATTCGAGGAACGGCATGGATTCCATGTCACCAACGGTACCGCCGACCTCCACTATGGTGACATCCGCACCTGTGTTCTTAGCCGTATGAACTATCATCGAACGTATCTCGTTCGTTATGTGCGGAACGATCTGCACGGTCTTTCCGAGGTACTCTCCCCTCCTCTCCTTGTCTATAACGGACCTGTAGACCTTCCCTGTGGTTATGTTATGGTCCCTCGTCAGAGAGAGATCCATGAATCGCTCATAATTGCCGAGGTCCAGATCGACCTCGCCTCCGTCATCCAGAACGTAGACCTCTCCGTGTTCGAAGGGATTCATCGTTCCAGCATCGACGTTGAGATACGGATCGATCTTGACCGCCGATACAGATAGGCCCCTTGAGATCAGAAGTCGCCCGATCGACGAGGCCGTCACGCCTTTCCCGAGCCCAGATATAACCCCGCCGGTGATAAATATGAATTTCATTTTGAACCAACGGGATTAATAGATTAAGTAGGTTACATAAAATGTTTGTCTTTCTACGACCCGAGTGGTCAAATGAATGCTTTCCGGGTGTTTTTACGACGACTTCATCAACATCGGATCGTGTTGAATGGCATTCTTCTGGAGCCGCAGCTGCCATTCCGGCTAAATTTAAAACAGGCAGTAAACGGAACGGATTTCAGGGCCGGTATCCGAATTGGCTTGCCACAGTATCGGTGTACTGCAGACAAGTTGTACGGTATTAGAACAAATATTTTATAGAAGGACAAACAATCCAACGAAAAAATCTACAGAAACCTTTGGAGTGAAAAAATGTCAAAGAAACAGTTCAAAACTGAGTCAAAACGCCTCCTTGACCTCATGGCCAATTCGATATACACCCACAAGGAGATATTCCTCCGTGAGGTGATATCGAACGCATCGGATGCGATCGACAAACTGAATTACAGGGCAATGACCGATCAGTCATTGGACATAAACAAGGACGATCTTAAGATCCGGATCGCCATCGACAAGGATGCGCGCACCATAACAGTCTCCGATAACGGCATCGGGATGAGCAAGGATGACTTGGACAGGAACCTGGGTGTCATAGCGCACAGCGGTTCCCTGGATTTCAAGACGGAGACCGGGGACGACGACAATAGCATAATCGGACAGTTCGGCGTGGGCTTCTACTCCACCTTCATGGTCTCGGATAAGGTAACTGTGGTTTCCAGGGCATTCGGGACCGACCAGGCATACAAATGGGAAAGCGATGGTTTGGAAGGATACAGCATCAAAGAATGCGAGAAGGCCGACCCAGGAACCGATGTCATAATGCACATCAGAGAAGACAAGGACGGCGACGATTACAGCCAGTACCTGGAGACGTTCACCGTGGAGGACCTTGTGAAAAAATATTCGGACTATATCCGTTGGCCGATCCACATGGACATAGAGTCGGGGGAGTACAAGGAGACCGGAGAGACCGACAAGGACGGCAAACCGAAGAAGGAGTACGTCACACATGTCCAGGATACCGTTGTCAACAGCATGGTACCCGTATGGCAGAAGAGTAAGTCCGAAGCGTCCGATGAGGAGTGTAAGGAGTTCTACAAAAACAAATTCCGCGACTTCGAGGACCCCATATCGGTGATCAGGATAAACGCGGAAGGCGCGATCAGTTACAGGGCCATGCTATTCATCCCCAAAAGAGCGCCCTATGACTTCTACACCCGCGACTTCCAACCGGGTCTGCAACTGTATTCCAACGGTGTTATGATCATGGAGAAATGCGCGGATCTGCTGCCGCCCTGTTTCAGATTCATACGCGGTGTCGTCGATTCACCCGATTTCTCGCTCAACATATCCAGAGAGGTGTTGCAGCATGACCGCCAACTCAAATCCGCCGAAGCGAACCTGACCAAGAAGGTGAAGGCGGAACTGGAGCGCATCATGAAGGAGGAACGTGACTCCTATGAGGAATTCTACACAAGCTTCGGACGTCAGATAAAGTATGGGATCGTAGACGAATACGGCACGCGCAAGGAACTCCTGCAGGGCCTCCTTATGTTCCGTTCCGCAGAAACCGGAAAGATGGTGTCGTTCGACGACTACATAAAATCCATGCCGGAAGGTCAGGACCGCATATACTTCGTGTCCGCGGACACATTCGAACACGCGAAGAACCTTCCTCAGGCAGAACCTGTCAGGGAGAAGGGATATGACATACTCTGCCTGACCGAAGACGTGGATGAGTTCGTCATGAACGTTATCCAGGCATATGACGGGAAAAAATTCTGCAACGTGACCACTGACGACCTCGGACTGGAATCCGAGAAAGAGAAGGAAGATGCAAAGACCGAATCGGAGGAGTCCAAGGAGCTGCTCGGTTT
>Ga0172378_10004063_pt1 | contig 13745 bp, 9 predicted proteins | sample GrowelOW332metaG_FD_119755 | JGI IMG/M metagenome (GOLD analysis project Ga0172378, IMG submission 119755) | Groundwater microbial communities from an aquifer near a municipal landfill in Southern Ontario, Canada - Pumphouse #3_1 metaG | ecosystem: Environmental > Aquatic > Deep subsurface >... | reverse complement strand
GTTTTATCGCGACTACCATCGTTTACAAATAGAAATTCAAAATCATAGGTTTTATTGTCATTAGCTAGTTTTCCGAGTCGTTGGTAAAGCGATTCTAGGACTTCTTGTTCATTGTATGCTGGGATCAAGATACTTATTTTCTTCATTAACTATAATTATATCATTTGTTATTTAATAAGTGAAAATAAGTTATAATGTATAGAGCAATGAAAAAATCGAATATATTTAGTAAACGTAACAGAGTTTTAATTAAAGAGCTTGTCAAAACTGACTTTAAACTAAGGTATCAAGGGTCCTTACTTGGTGTAGCCTGGTCTGTTTTAAAGCCATTGATGCTTTTTATTGTTATGTATCTGGTCTTTGTTAAGTTTTTACGTTTTACTGATGGTACGCCAAGCTATCCGATCGTCTTGTTACTTGGTATCTCTGTCTGGGGTTTTGTGACTGAAGCAACTAGTGTTGGTATGCAATCGATAGTTAGCCGGGGTGATCTAATGCGAAAGATTAACTTTCCAAAATATATTATTATTATTTCTTCTGTAGCTAGCTCGTCAATTGGGTTGTTTATTAATTTAGCGGTGGTCTTGGTATTTGCAGCTTTTACGGGGGTAAGTTTAACAAGGTTTGCTTTATTGGCGCCAATTAGTATTTTGCAATTATGTGTTTTAGTTGTCGGGACTAGCTTAATTTTGTCGGCTTTATATGTTAAATATCGAGACATTTCGCACATTTGGGATGTTATATTGCAGATTGTTTTTTATTCTATGCCAATTATATATCCGTTGACGCTTGTATCTAAATCTTATCCAGTAATTGCTAAGCTAATGATGCTTAACCCGGTTGCTCAGATTATTCAAGATCTTAGGCATAATTTAGTTGCACCCTCAACAGTCCCGACAGTGTGGAATGTAGTTAATAATTTTTGGATCGCCATTATTCCTATCGTTTTAACTTTTGTCATTTTTATTGTCGGAGTTGTTTATTTTCGTAAGAATAGTAAGAAATTTGCGGAGATTGTGTGATGAATAAAAAAGATGATATAGCTCTCGAGATTAAAAACGTTAGCAAGAGTTTTCATTTACCAACCGAACAAGCAAGCGGTATTAAACAGGCTTTTATTAATTGGACAAAAGGAATTAAGGGTTATGAAGAGCAACAAGTGTTGCGTGATATTAGTTTTGAAGTAAAAAAAGGTGATTTCTTTGGTATTGTTGGTCGCAATGGGTCTGGTAAATCAACATTACTCAAGATAATATCTGGAATTTATACCACTGACGGTGGTAGTGTAGAAGTGCACGGCAAGTTAGTGCCATTTATTGAATTAGGTGTTGGTTTTAACCCAGAACTAACTGGGCGTGAGAATATCTATATGAACGGAGCTATGTTAGGCTTTTCAAACGCCGAAGTTGACCTGATGTATAACGAGATTGTTGACTTTGCTGAATTACCGGATTTTATGGATCAAAAACTTAAAAATTATTCATCTGGAATGCAAGTGCGACTAGCTTTTTCTATTGCCATTAAAGCACAGGGTGATATTTTGGTTCTTGATGAGGTTTTGGCTGTTGGCGATGAAGCTTTCCAACGTAAATGCAACACTTTCTTTAACCAGATTAAAAAAGATAAATCAAAAACCGTTATTCTTGTTACACATAATATGGATAGTGTACGTGAATATTGTAATAGAGCTATGCTATTACAAGACGGAAGCGTTGATTTTATTGGCAACCCAAACAAGATAGCAGATAGATATTCTGACATTAATTTATACAAAAGTAAAAAAGATACAGTAGTTGATAGAAATAAATCACGCATCTTAGCTACTATTATCAGTAATCGTGTGCTACGCCCAGATGATACACTAGAGTTAGAAATTATTTATAAAGCATCTAGTGTTGAACCAATTTTTGCAAAAGCTTTTATTGATTTAGATGGACATCCTGTTATGGCAACAAACCCAAGACTGCTCGGTTGGGATAGCATGATAACGAAAGACACTAATGAGCATATTGTAATATATTCATTACCCCTGAAAAGTTTTAATAAAGGTGAATATAAAGTTATTGCACTTCTTGAGGATTTAAATACAAAAACTAATATAGCAAATTATGGATATGATGGCGAAACCATAATAACGATTGAAAATTCAGACAAGAGCAGTAGTGGAGGTTTTTTGGTAAATCAAGCAAAGATGTATTTAAAGAAATGAGTCAAGTTAATGAGCATATATTTTATGATGTGTTAGACGGTAGGGATGAGCTAGAGAAATTATATGATCGCGATGAAGAGAGGTTTCGTGGCGCATATTTTTCGGATCCGTTAGCTGCTAGCCAAAGTCAGCTTACATCTCGACTTATATTTTCTTCGCATTCTCTTGAAAAAAGTTTGAGTAGCGATAATTTTCAAATTGGTCATAGTTTTATGGTTGTTCGTATGCTTGTTGATCTTCTTAATATTTATAAAGAAAATCAATACGACAAGAAGCATTTAGCATATATTAACACATTATCAGTAATAAAGGCTTTTTACGATAGACATTGTGGAACGGAATATTCTAAAGAAATTAAATTAATACTTGGTAATTGGTTGCCTATAATTAGAAGTACTAGGTCTATTATAGGTGGTGCAGATAAAATTTTAATTAAAGAAAAAGCAAACAATAGTAAAAAAAACTTTAAGGATCTTGCTGAGGGCCGTTTTGCGGTACGGTCATATTCTAAAAAACCTGTTGATAAAAGTGATATTGAAGATGTTATTCAAATAGCGACTAAAACACCAACTGCTTGTAATCGTCAATCAGTACGAGTACACGTAATATATAACAAAAACTTAATAAGTAGGGTTTTAGAAATACAAGGAGGTATGGAACATTATGAAATACCTCCAGTACTCTTGTTTATTGCTGCTGACGATAATAGCTATATTGGAGCTAATGAAAGAAACCAAGGTTATATTGATGGTGGTCTTTTTTCTATGTCTATTTTGTATGCATTGGAATATAAAAAGCTAGCTGGATGTCCGTTACATGCAATGTTCGAGACTGAAAGAGATTTAATGATTCGTGGGTTACTTGATATTCCAGATAATGAGAAACTAATTACATTTATAGCAATTGGCCATTTTAGGAAAATTAATAATGTATGTAGGTCGTTTAGGTATCCGATTAATTATATAATGTCAGAAAATAGTCAAATACATGATTTTAGGATTAAAAAGGTAACACCGCCACAATTAGGGGTGCCAATTAGCGCGTTATCCAGGCTTCGGGCAAAAATTAAGATACGTACACGTATACTTAGTTTACTTCACCAAGTTAAACGTGTTACACGGGTGCGAACGAGAACAAAGAAGCTTATATTGTCATTTTGGGCGCGTTTCGATCGTCGCAAATATAGGAATTTTGATGGCGCGATATTGACATTAACTGGTTATTTTAACTACGGTAATGTCTTGCAGAGATATGCTTTACAAAAATTTTTACAGAAAAACGGTCTAAACTTCGTATCTTATGTTGATCCATACTCGGCGCCACGAGATATTTATCGTATTAGTAGCAAAACGAGATTAAAAACTCCCCTAAGGGCAGTAAAGCGATTTTTTAATCACCAAAAGCCTTATTGGTATATACCAAGATACGGAGATATCTACCCAGAAGCTCGTAGAATGGAGAATATAATCAGCTTTGTAAATAAAAATATTTCTATAAAGCAATTTGACCCAAGAGATAACTATAAAAACTATATCGTTGGATCCGACCAAGTATGGCGAGACTGGTGGAATAATCGAGAAATATTGGGTTACTATTTCTTTAATTTCCTGAAAGGAAGGGAAGTTAATAGAGTTGCTTACGCGGCTAGCTTTGGGAAAAATAAGATTGATGATGTTATGGATAATGATACTATAGAGTATATTCGTCCGTATATTGGACAATTTAATAATATTTCCGTAAGAGAGAATTCCGGTGTCAAAATGGCTGAGAAAATATGGGGGTTACATGATATTGAGGGGGTTGTTGATCCAACATTATTACTCGACAAAGCTGAATACTCTAAACTTATTAATAAAAGCAATATAAAACACATTAAGATTCAGCCGATATTTACTTACGTAATCGATGAAACCTATGATACTCAGAATTTTATTAAAAAAATATCCGACAATAAACGGCAAGAAATTACTAGTATACGCGCACATGGTGGTGCTGAGGACGATATGCTCCCTCCAGTAGAGCTATGGCTTAAGGGTTTTCGTGATGCAGAACTTGTTATTACTAATTCGTTTCATGGTATGATGCTTTCGGTCATTAATAACACTGATTTTATTATTATAGGTAGAGAATCGGGCGGTTTATCGCGAATAAATGATTTTTTGTCTGAATATGGGATTAATGGGAGGTTTATTAAAGAAGCAGAGCTTGCCGACTTTAATCTTGCAAAACTAGAACGGATTAATTGGCAGATAGTTAACACTAAGCTAGATGAATCACGTAAGATGAGTGGTGATTGGCTTATTAGAGCGCTAACGCCTAGTAAAAAATAGTGATAATTATTCTTTACAGCTAGGGTATAATATTAACATGAGCCAAAATCCTTTAGTTTCTATAATCTGCACTAATTATAATAAAGGTGATTGGATTCGAGATGCAATTGAGAGTTTTTTGCGCCAGAAGGCTAATTTTAGTTATGAAATAATATTAATTGACGATAAATCAACAGATAAATCTGTGAATATTATCAGAGAGTATGAAAAAAAATATCCGAATAAAATACAAGCATTTTATAATAATAAAAACCTAGGGATCACAAAGACTTGGATAAAGATTTGCAAGCAAGCTAAAGGTAAATATATAGCTCGCTGTGACGGTGACGACTACTGGATTGACGATAATAAACTTCAGAAGCAAGTTGACTTATTGGAGAAAAACAAAGGTTCTAAATGGTGTAACACAGACTTTGATATTATAGATTCAACAGATAAATCTATTAGTATGTCTGTTTTTAAGAATGAGGTTATAGACCTACCAATCTCATATGAAGAAATCTTTACTACTAAAGGGTTTACGATGGCATCAACATGGTTAGTCGACACTAACCTTATGTTATCTATAAATAATAATCTTGATCATAATGCGGTAGATGATACGTTTAATATACAATTGGATTTATTTCATAAGACAAAATTAACCTATCTAACTGATTCAACTACGGTATATAGAGTTAATAGTAATTCTGACTCTCATTCGACAAAGGCTGAAGTGATAAAATCTCGTAATGAAAAATTACTAAAGACACAACTTGAATATATAGATAAGTATAAGGACGTTGACTACGCCAATATGTTAAAAACTATACTAGGGGCTTCGAGCAACTTAGAAATGTTAGCTACGGAAAGGTTGGATATAATAAAAAACCAACAAAAGATTATCGAAGATATTAATAAAGATATTGCCAATATAAAACAATCAAAGACATACAGATTGGCTAGCTTTATTGCAAAAGTATCACAAAAACTTCATTTTAAATAACTAAGACGTCTAAACATCTGTGGTGAATTGTTATATAATGAAGTCTGATGAATACTTCTAAAAAAATAAATTCTGGGTTAATTGTATGATACTAGTTAGAAAATTTAAGGTCGCGGCTTATATAGTGCGTAACTCTGGGTTTAGGGAGTTACTTACCCAATCTAAAATGGTAGTAGTTAAGGCTTTTGCTAATAAATTTAACCCAACAGTCAAAGATACTGGAGATATATTGTTTATATCGGTAAGTGAGCCATTATTGGATAGATACAGGACTGATCATATGGTAGAAGAGCTAAAATCAGTTGGAATGTCTGTTGGAAAAATTTTTGATTATCAACTTACTCCGGAATATGCTAAATATTATAATTCTTTTGTATTTTATCGATGTCCGTGGATGCCACAGTTCGAAGGGTTTTTTAAAGAAGCAAGACGACGCAATAAAGCTTTAATATATACCTTAGACGATTTAGTTATTGATAATAGATATACAGATAAACTCCCTACTGTAAAAAATCTTAGCAAGGAAGATTTAAAATTATACAACGAAGGCGTTGTTCGGCAAAAAAAGGTTATGAAAAATTGCGACTATTTTATTGTGACTACTGATCAATTGGCCGAGGAATTAAGTAGATATGACAATTTTAAAGAAGGTTTTATTAATAGAAATGCTGTAAGCAACGAGATGGTGCATTATTCAAACATGGCTATAAAAGAGACAGTAAGAGAAGCCGACAAGATAGTCGTGGGTTATTTCTCGGGTACATCTACGCATAATGAAGATTTTCAGATGATAGCGCCAGCGCTAGTCAAACTCATGGACGACAACCCTAGGGTTTATGTAAAGCTCGCTGGGAGAGTTGATGCTCCGGAAGAATTTAAAAATCATAAAGATAGAATAATATATACTCCATATGTCGATTGGCGTGAATTACCGTTCGAAATGCGTAAGTGTGATATTATACTAGCTCCCCTTACCGATTCACTTTGTAATCGAGCTAAGTCAGAGAATAAATGGACTGAGGCCTCTTTGATAGCCACCGCAACGGTCGCAAGCGACATAGGTGCTTTCCATAAGGTTATCGAGAATAATCGAACAGGAGTACTAGTTAATAATACTACAAAAGATTGGTACGATGGTATAAAACGACTAATTGATAATGACGGCTTGCGATTAGGTGTGTCTATAAATTCTAGAGACTTTGTTTTGAGAAATTATAGAACAATTGGTAGAAATGCCATAGAATTGAAAGCATTTATAGACAAGGTGACACCAGAGGTGATTGCTTTTAGTGGTGTTAACTTTGGCGACGTGTCTGGTGGCAATATTGTCATTAAGAAACATATGGATATCTTAAGGGCGGATGGTAAAATCGTTTATGGCGTCGAGAATATGGAATATCGTAAAAAAGATAAATGGGTTAAGGGTAATCAAAGGGATGATAAAAAATATGATATATTCAGGATTAATAGTAAACGATCTGGTGATTTGGTAAATCTAAAAATATCTTTTAATAAGTTCATCGCAACCTATTGGCAAAGTGTTGATACGGTAGACAAATATCAATATATGAAAAGTGGTTTTGGTAAGAAGCTTTATTTAGTACAAGGTATGGAGTCAGAGTTTTTTAAAGAAACAGACCCGCTCAGATTGGCTATATATGCAACTTATACCAATAGTAGGCTGCAGATCGTAACTATATCGAAATGGTGTCAATTTTGGTTAAAGGATGAATTTGGGCGTGAAGCTATGTATGCCCCAAATGGAATAACGCTTGATAATTTTAAGTTTAAAAATAGAAAATTGCAAAATAGGAAGATTAGGGTGTTAGTGGAGGGTAATAATAAAAGCGAAAACAAAAGAGTTGATGAATCTTTTGAAATTGCGAACAAACTAGACCGTAATAGATTTGAGATTTCTTATTTATCTTATAATTCCAAGCCAAAAAAATGGTACAAGATTGATAATTTTTATAATAACATCACATCAGAAAAAGTTGGTGAAGTCTATAGAGAAAATGACATTCTAATAAAATCAAGTGTGTTGGAAAGCTTCTCTTACCCGCCAATCGAAATGATGGCAACTGGCGGAGTGGCTGTTGTCGTTAAGAATGAAGGTAACTCTGAATATATTAGAGATGGTGAGAACGCCTTATGTTACGAACCAGGTGATGTATCTGGTGCAGTTGAAAAAATAGAAACACTGGTAAGTGATAAAAAACAATTCACTAAACTAGCTAAGAATGGTCGCAGTACCGCTGAGAGCAGGGACTGGAACATTGTTAGGGGTGATATAGTTAACCTCTATAAATAGGTAATTCTCTGTGTGATCTTAATTTATGACTATTAAAGTAATATGTTTTTGACACCGTCAGCTGGAGTGTAGAAGAATATGTATGTTAAAACTAAATACGTCACTAGGGTGAAGATTGCCATAAAGACGGTAAGTTTAACTAACAATTTCTGGTCGATCTTGATAGATATATACTGCCTTAAATACATAAAGGTTGGAATTAGTAGTGCTAAGAGTGGAGTAAAATAACGTCCCTGCATACCTTGTATGAACTTTGCATTAATACCTGCAACGCCAGGCAATAGCGTCCATTGAAAATACATACCTAAAGTAATACCTATGATAGATAATATAAATAAGCTTAATGACACAAAAGAAAAACACTTACTTACTATTAGCGATTTTTTTTCTCCTAATAATATAATGCCGAACATGCTAAGATGAATAAATACTAGCCATTCTGGCAATCGATACCATAACCAGCCAAAATTACCCACTATACCAGTTGTTATTATTGGGTCTAGTTGTGGATTTACTTCTGGGCGGAAAAAAGTGTTGAATAATACATTAAGGAGTTGTGAAGTTCCAATTCCTCGGGTGTGTATGTACTTATATGCAAAAAACAAGCTAGCTGTAAAAATAGCGCCTAATAAGCAGGCTAAGGTTATCTTAAATATTTTTTTATTTATCTTAAATGGGGCTATTTTCAGGATTGTTTGAAAAGGCCTGGTGTTAACATAGACAATCTTTGGTATAAAAGGCAAGAAGCCTAGGAGCAATAGATTAGATTGTTTAGTGAGCAAAAAGACGATAGTTAGTAAGCTCAGTAGTGCTAATTGTTTTTTTGAAATGGTCGTTTCTTGTGTAAACAAATTTATCATTAATGCTATCCATGTAAAAATAGCCACTATGTTCATAACATCATATGATAATGACCCAGCTTGATGAATTAGCATAGGGAATAACGCTAAGAATAAAAAGGCTAATTTGCCAAATTTTACTTTTTTAATAATAAAATAAATAACCATTAGATAGAGTGCTAGATTAGTAATCCTACCAAATATTACCATGACGCCAATGGATGGATAAATAAGCCGACCGATTAATATGCCTATGGCTTGCGGTGTACGAGAAACGTCAATTACTTTACTCGTTCTGGTGCTTGAGCCTACTCTTGTAGTTTTTTTGTAGCTAACTTTAAAAGAATCTCCTTCGAGATTGGCTTTCTTTTTAAATAAATCATTAAAGTATGTGCCATTATTAATCTTCTGAACCGAGTTTTCAGCCGAAACTAATAAATCATTTGGTAATTTTTCGTTGCTAGATGTCATTCTGTAACTTCTCCAGAAATGTGCGCCTTCGTCTGGTATTGTTAATATTGGCATCATAAACATAGAGAGTATTCCAAAAATAGATCCTATAATTAAAAAGATACACTCTGGTTTATCTTTTAAATTACGTAATTTAATTTTCATATTATTTTTGGACTAGCTTTATAACTATAGCTTCTATTGCATTATTAGATAGGGGGGTTCCAGTCTGCTTGTCATTTTTTACCCAGTCTTGCCAACCTATGTGAGATATGTGTACTTTATAATATATATCATATAGAGTTGAGGTTTCGCCTGTAAGGTTTAATTTAACTGCTTCAATGGGCTTTGACTGCCCTGTGGTGCCGCATGTATTGCCAGGTGTGATATTATTAAGCCATCCGGTATCAGTTACATACACAGAGCAGTTAATACTAATGTTACCAAATATAGAGTTAAAGTTATCGAATTTTAACGCTTCTATAGGTCTTGATTGTCCGGTAGTTCCGCCTATCTCATTCTGTTTTACGCCACCAACCCAACCAATATTACTAAGATGTGTAGAATAATTTAACGAATACGATTCTGGTACGCTAAGGTTTAATGGGTTGTATAAGCTTGTAGAGACTTTCAACGCAGATGAGCCCTTGGCGACGATTCTTGTCTCTATAGCTTCTAACTGACGGCTAGCGCCCATTGACCCAGCGACATCACCATTTTTTACCCAACCCAACCATCCAATGTTTTGAACATGTCCTCTGTACCAAATGTCATAATTATCGCTAAGTTCACCTGTCAGCGCTATTCTTATAGCCTCCATTCTCCTTGATTGTCCTGTTGTTCCAGCTATTTCGTCATTTGACTTGAAATCTTGCCAGCCTATATCTGATAAATAACCAGCGTAAATAATATCCCCAGTTTTATCACTATTATTCGTTAATGCTATTTTAACAGCTTCAATCCGTTTTGTTTGTTCGGTTGTGCCGCTTACCATAGTGTCAGTTACGGTTGGCTGCCACCCAACGCTACCTACATGAGACGTTATATTAAGAGATACAGTAGGCGAATAGGTGGTTGTATCTATATTCTGATATGCATTATCGGTTGATCCTATTATTCCGAAGCCTTTGGCTACTAGTTGTATTTCAATAGACTCTATGTTCTTGGTATTATCGCCCGTAACACCAGAAATTTGTCCATTTTTTGTCCAACCCATCCAACCAACTGTACTTACGTGGACTCTGTAGTATATATCGTAGCGATCTGCTAGTGTGCTAATAGGATTTATTTTTATAGCTTGTATAGGCCTGCTCATTCCAGTTGTTCCAGAGGTCATCCCGCCGTTTACGGTTGGTTGCCATCCAGTAACATTATTGTATGATGAATATTCAACTAAACCATTGATCTTGAAAGCTTCCATAGATTTACTTTGACCGGTTGTTCCAGTAGCTCCGCCGTTGACCGTAGTCCCTGTCCATCCTAGGCTACTTACATGTGATTTATAATTAATAAATATTTCGTTTGTCTGCGTGGACCCAAACCAGTCATTATATGTTCTCCAAAAATTTCTATTACCATAAGCACCGCAACTATCACCTGTACCATATAAATTATCAAGAGTTGATTGATTAGGCTGGTAAGGCGTGTAATTATACAGACCCGCTGTTGCATAAGTTTGGATATTTACACTTGTTGACCCACACGAGAAATTTGGATTATAATAAATGTTATTTGTTTGAAATGGCTTGTAGCGGTAAGCAGTTGCGTTGTTTCTGTATAAATTAAATTGATATGCCGCGTTATTTATTTGATTGTAAAATCCTGCATATTGTGCGTCACAGGGCGCGGTATCTGGGCAGCCATAGCCCATAGCGCTTTTATATTGGCTTAACATGGGCCATGAATCATAGATAAGGTTTAATGATTCTTTTTGAAGTGTAACTAATAGTGCTTTCGGGCTAATATTATATGTGTCCGCTGTATTTTTTATAATCGCCGCTGCACTAATTGATCCCTTAGGTGTTGATCCCTGAAAATTAGAAATTATTTGAGAGGAGTCTGGTACTTGCATATAATCTTTTAGGCATACATAAGGAGGTCCTGACCAGCCAGCTATTTGTGTGGCGTATTGAGCATGTGTTAATTTTGGGTACCCAACATCTGCTGCGGATTGCGTGCCTTGTGTGTCGCAAGTTGGAACTTTAGTATTAAGAAAATACTGAATATCATTAACGGACATTGTAGTATTATCATAAAATAATGAGTCGCTAATTATGCTGTTTGCTTTCCACTCAGAGCCTGTGATTGCATCGGCTTTATAGTTAATACTACACGTGAGCAGCAAGCTACTTATTAATATAATTGTAATGCGTGCGTAAAATATTGAGTGTTTTTTTATGGCTAGGAACATTATTGTATACTAACCTCGCTATTTGTTGTTGCTTGTGTGTTATCTGCAAAATATTTTGCTTCAAGTTTCCAATTACCTAACATTCCAAATTCTAATTCAGGTATTGATACAGAACAGTTTGCGGTTGTTGTATTAATTGATCTTGTAACGGGCTTTCCGCCTTCTTTAGTAAAAATATAAGTACATAGGCCTTCATGCGCAGGGTTTGTGATTGAAATAACAGCAGTTATTGTTGAATTTGATTGGCTTAGTGATGTTATCTCTATTCTTGCTGTAGTTGACTCTGGAATTTGATCGGCTGTTTTGTTAGTGTCAACTCCTGACATAGGGTTAAGGTTTGCTTTGTTTTTTGTTGTTGAGTCATTTTCTGTGGCTTGCTCGATGTCTAAATTAGATTCTTTGTAAAAAGGATCTTTAATAAAATCCGTAGTACGAGTTTTTTCAAGATAAAACACAATACCGCCAATCAGTATAAGGACTGATATTATTATGCCAAATACTACTTTGCGCTGTGTATATTTAGTCCCGGTCGTTGCGATTTTCATATTATTTGTTTTTCCTGTTTTATGTCTAATTATCGTAAGTTAACTTTTTTATTATTATATCATGTTAGTGATTAAAATTCTTGGTCCTTATGCGGTTTTTTGCATAATTATTCTTAAAATTGCATATTTGGGCTTATTTTATACGTTTAGCTTTTGTTTTGGTATAATTATGTTAGATTGAAATTTATGCAGAATAATATAAAAAAAGATTACTTTTGGAATACGTTAGGGGTCTTTGCGCAGAACGCTATTTCTCCATTACTTTTGGTTGTAATCACGCGAATAAATGGAATTTACGATTCTGGAGTGTTTTCGTTTGCTTTTTCTATTTCTATTATTTTTTGGGCATTAAGTATGTGGGGTGGACGCACATATCAAGTTTCAGATGTTAATAAGGAATTTTCAAGTCGTAGCTATATTACAGTGCGACTTATACTTTCGGTCGTATTGATATTTGGAGTGACCTTTTTTGTGCTAGTTAATAACTATAATTTTGAGAAAAGTAGTGTTTTAATAGTCTTAGTCTTATTCAAGGCTGTCGAATCGATTGCCGATGCCTTATACGGAGTGATGCAGGTCAATAATAGGCTATTTAAGTCTGGGGTTTCGCTTGTATGTAAGTCAATATTTAGTATTAGTTTATTTGCTTTGATTGATAGTTTAACTGGAGATATATTTTTTAGTTGCCTTGGAATTCTTGTTATTAATATTATGGTTGTATTTGTTTATGATTTACCCGTAACAAATAGGCTTGAGGATATTAGTATTGCTTATAATAAAATAAAATATTATGTCAAGCAGGCTATTCAGCTTATGAAGCGTTGCGCGCCTGTCTTTGTGGTGACATTTTTGGCAATGTTTTCTCTTAATATACCGCGATATTTTTTAGATATTTACCATCAAGAGGAAATAGGGTATTTCGGTATTTTAGCTATGCCTATAACATTAATAGCGCTTCTGATGTCATTTATTTTACAACCAAACGTTATTAATTTATCGTCTTTATTTCATAAGAAAAACTATACTAATTTCAATAAACTTGTTGTAAAAATAATCGTTATAACTGTATTAATTGGATTTATCGTACTTATTGCAACTTTAGTTGTTGGAACTCAGGCTTTGCAATTTATCTTCGGAATTGATTTTTCAAGTCGTTGGCTGCCATTAGCTATTATTGTAATTGGAGGTATTATTAATGCTTTAGTCTCTATATTAATTAATATGCTAATAATAATGCGACGTATACGAGCTCCATTTTATATCTTATTAATTACTAATATAGTACTTGTGTTTGTTTCGATTGTTGTTATTCCAGTATACAGTTTGATCGGTGGAGTTTATTTGTTTATGATAGCTAATATATTACAACTTTTATTATTATTTATAGTGTATAGACTGGGGCTTAGAGGTGTATAGATGAAGCAGAAAAAAATTAGTATAATTATTCCAGTTTATAATGGCGGTCTATATATTAATCGATGTATTGACTCGGTATTAGTGCAAAGACAATTTGACCTCAATAGTCTTGATGTAATTTTGATTAATGATGGGTCAAGAGATGGTTCGTTGCAAATTCTAAAAGACTACGAGTCAAAATACCCAGGCATAATAAGGGTTATAGACCAAGAGAATAAAGGAGTAGCGAATACTAGGAATACAGGGATTG
>Ga0172378_10004062_pt1 | contig 13745 bp, 8 predicted proteins | sample GrowelOW332metaG_FD_119755 | JGI IMG/M metagenome (GOLD analysis project Ga0172378, IMG submission 119755) | Groundwater microbial communities from an aquifer near a municipal landfill in Southern Ontario, Canada - Pumphouse #3_1 metaG | ecosystem: Environmental > Aquatic > Deep subsurface >... | reverse complement strand
TTTGATTTAAATCCAACAATTCGTCAATGACTTTTCGGGTATTGGAGAGGCGTGGAATTTTGTGTTGCCCTCCCAATTTTCCCTTGGTTTTCAGCCAATCATTGAACAGATTGGGTCGTGCTATTGTGATTTGAAGGGGCTGAAGAGTCACATCATGATAGCGTTTGGCTTCGTAATCGCTGTTCAACTCCTGCAGGTATTTGTCCAGAATTGACGCAAATTGATTGATATCCTCTGGCTTTTTCACAAATTCAATCAGCCATTGATGAAAACATCTAGCCCGACTGTCCATATAAACCGGTGCAGCAGTGTATTCTGATATTTCGGCTCCTGTCTGTTGACAGGCATAATCCAATCCTTTTTCAGCGTTATCCATTATCAATTCCTCACCAAAGGCATTGATAAAGTAGGTCGTTCGGCCGGTAATGATAAATTTATAGGGATTCTTGGAAGTAAATTTTACTGTGTCACCAATCATGTATCGCCAGAGACCACACGACGTGGATATCAGTAAGGCGTAATTTTTGTCAAGTTCGATACCCTCAAGTGGCACAATATTTGGATTATCTGTCCCAAATTCATCCATTGGAAGGAACTCATAGAAAACATCATAGTCTGTCATCAGCAACATGGAGGGATCATTCGGATCGCTTTGAATGCCAAAGAACCCTTCACTGGCATTATAGGTCTCCATGTAATGCATGTTGGGAGAGGTAATCAATTGCTCATATTGTTTCCGATAGGGCGTAAAAGCAATTCCACCATGGAAGAAAACTTCCAGGTTTGGCCAAACCTCTTCGAGATGATTCTTTCCACTCAACTCGAGCACACGTACCAATACCGACAGCATCCATGAGGGAACTCCAGATAAATTGGTAACATTTTTATTCATCGTTTCCCTAGCAATGCGGTCGCGCTTTACCTCAAAATCGCGCAGTAGTGCGGTGGATTTCTTAGGCACCCTGATCAGATTTGCCAATGGATTGATAAATTCAATCAAAATGGCACTGAGGTCTCCAACTAAGGAATTTGAGATATTGTAATTTGGAGCATGGCTTCCACCGAGGATTAATCCCTTTCCGTCGAACATCTTACTTGAGGGATTGTTTCGTAAATAAAACGTTACAACATCCTTACCGCCTTGATAATGAATATGTTGAAGACCGTCGTTGGAAAGAGGAATAAATTTGCTTTTGTCGTTTGTCGTACCCGATGATCGAGCAAACATCTTTATTTGTCCTGGCCAAAGCACATCTTCTTCTCCATGTCGCATTCGGTCGATGTCATCTTTTAGTTCTTCATAAGTGTTGACAGGTACATTCTTGACAAATTCTTCGTATGTGTTTATATTTCCAAAAAGGTGATATCTGCCATATTCGGTATCTTTCGCTTTTTGCAAGAGGTGCTCAAGTACCTGCTGTTGAATTAAAACCGCCTGTCCGGCGTATCGTTCCAGCTCTTTTTGACGAGGCAAAAAGATATGGCTCACTAATCGTGTTAAACCCATTTATTATTGTGCAGTTTATCAGTTTAATATGCAAAAATAGCTTAAACTTTCCAAACATGTTCATAATTTACTAATTTTAATATTCATTCTAGCATATTACATGGTATGACTAGATACGCATTCAATACGTTCTGAATAATATTAAAATAATGATTCATCTGGAAGTCTGAATCAGTTGGCAAAAGGCTCCATGAAAGAATGTATGTTATGAATTAGTTTTACGCACTTTTTCATTACCTTTGCAACGCATCAAAACCAATAGAAGGATGAAATTGAAGATTATTTTACTCGATTTTGACGGTACACTTGCCGACACCCAGCAACTGATTACCAATACCATGCTTGAAGTGATCGACAAGTTAGGGTTGGAAAAGCGCACTCTTGAACAATGTGCCACGATGATTGGATTACCTTTGAAGCAGTCGTTCACTGACTTGATACCAATGGATGAAGCAGTAGCCGACAAGTGTGTAGCATTGTATAACGAGGTATTTCACCAAAGCAACGTGCCGGGTGCCGTTCCACTCTTCCCAAAAGTACTTGATACACTATACCAGCTGCATCAACAAGGCTATATCCTGACCATTGCCAGCAGCCGTTCGAAGTTCTCTCTTCTGCAATTTGTTGAGACATTCAATTTGAAAGATGTCATCTCTTTTGTTGTCAGTTCAAATGATGTTACTCACGGAAAACCTCACCCAGAACCCGCATTGATGACCTTAGCACATTTTAATATCGATCCGAGTGAGTCATTAGTAGTAGGTGATACTACCTATGACATAGAGATGGGACAGAATGCTGGCAGCCATACTTGCGGAGTTGCCTATGGAAATGGAACGCAATCGCAAATGGAGAATATCCATACCGAATACATCATTGATGATTTCAGCAGATTGCTGGATGTGGTCAGGCAACTGGAAGCCTAAAATCTGCAAATCAAAAGTTTAGCTAGAAAAATAAATTGGTTATTGCCTTTGATACGATACTGTCAACTTAGTTGACATGCTACGAAGTTGTGACTTCCAATTTGAAATAATTCTTTCGAATCAGCCAAATCCTTAGTAGCCAGATGGCAAAAAACCCGTTGCTGACGATTTCGTACATTAAGTCCCAATTCGGACTGAAGTGAACAAATCTTTTAAAAATCCACAACACTAAATCGATATTAAAAAGAATGTTCCATAAGCGTTCACGGTCTCCAAAAGACAAATGGGAAACCTTATCGCCCACGATATTAACTATCATTGATGACTCAATAAACTTGTAAGCGCTACGGATAGTAACACGATATTGGCCCTCTGGTAGATTAAGGCGAACATCTTGACCTTTCATCATTCCCAGCAACTGATCATTGATCAGTAGGTAATGCGGCAAGTTAAGAAGTTGTTTCCGCATAGGGCCAATTACCAATTGAGCCATCTTCGTGGTCATTCTATTCTGATTTTGGACGGTCATTATTTTTTTCAGTTCACTTTATTTGATCACACAATTACTTGTATAAGACATTTATTAAGATTGAAAACCTTGAATAATTGGGGGCAAAGATACAAAAGTTCAATAAAAAAAAGCTTTTTGAACCACTATTTTGAATCGACGACCTCGTTTTCAATGTTCAATTTGATACCATACTCAAAATATTAAACAACATCCTTCACTACAAGCATCATGGCATGCTAAAAGGGTAGATACAACCTCCTTCAGCAATACTCATGGTATTGGTCATCAATCTTCATGATATTGAACAGCGTTTTCAATGATATTGCATGACAAACCTAATGCAATTGGAAAGTGTTAGTTTAACTAAATAGCCACTCACTTCATCGAGGGATGGAACGACAAAGAACAAAACAAAAGAGCAAAATCGTTATTTTGAAAAGAATATATTAGCTTTGCAGTCATAAAAAGGTATTATGGGAAGAAACAAATTTTCACAAGATGAAATTCATAAGATCGGAAAACTGTTACGATTGAAAAATGCTGGAAACCGTTATCAGCAGAAGATGGTCAGACATGATTTGAGAGTGGATTACGAATTCAATATTTCAGATTTCAACACCCCTGGAAAAGCTTTTGGAGAAGCCGAATTAGAGGATGCCATCAAACGTGGTGCCATCGAAATTCTCGATGATGCAACGATTGAATCAATGAAGTCAAAACGTGTTCGGGACAAAGAACACGATGAAGCCCAAAAAGAAAAAGACGCTATTGCCCATGGTGCCACAGATTGGAAAAAAGCAATGAAAGAATGGCAAGATTGGGAAGACAATCAAAATACAGACACAAGCGAGAAGGCATCGCCATCTGTTCAACATGAAGCTGAAGAAGAACAATAACTGCTTCTTTCGTGATCTTTACCGCCAAGCTAAAGATTATGAAAAATATTGACATACAAAAGCATTTACGAGCGATGCCAATTCCACGAATGATCATCCTGCTGACGACACTCAAAAAATAGGGAGGTGGCTTCGTTATGAATTGCCAATAAAAATCGATTGACACCATGCCAATCGTTTGGAAGATGTAGCTTGCTTTTCGACATTCGTTCATCTATCTTTCTGAAACACAAACATCAACCATCAATGGTACGAAGACCAGTTTTTAATAAAAATGGCCGTTTATTCCAGTTATATCCTATTTTTTTCGTAATTTTGTCATCTATTATATAATCTCCTCTCGTAACAGAGGAGATTAACTGTGATCATTAGAATAAAGTCTATCGACATTGAAGTAGACAGACGAATTGCACAAGCAATTGTCACAGATCTTTTCAGACAAAATAGCGTTATTCCTAAATGTTCAGATTAAAACCTTTCAAATTAAATTTGAACTCGAAAGTATATTGATTAAAATATATCAAAAACAGAAAAAAGAAAACATAAGATATCATATGGAATACATTTTCAGAGAAATTGAGAAGAAATGGCAACAAAACTGGGTGAATAACAAAACCTATCATATTGTTGAAAACAAGGACAAGCAAAAGTTTTATGTACTTAACATGTTTCCTTATCCTTCGGGAGCAGGCCTACATGTAGGGCATCCTTTGGGATATATTGCCAGCGATATCTATGCTCGATATAAAAGACTGAACGGCTTCAACGTCTTGAATCCCATGGGTTATGACGCTTATGGGCTTCCAGCTGAGCAATATGCCATCCAGACGGGTCAGCATCCTGCCATCACAACCGAACAGAACATCAATCACTACCGTGAACAGTTGGATAAAATTGGATTCTGCTTTGATTGGGACAGAGAAATCAGAACCTGCGATCCAAGCTATTATCATTGGACTCAATGGGCCTTCATGAAGATGTTTCAGTCGTATTACGACAACGACCAGAAAAAGGCATTGCCGATTGAAAAACTGATTTCGCGTCTTAGCGAAAAGGGAACAGAAGGACTGGATGCAGCGCAAAGCGAAGAACTGTCGTTTACTGCTCGCGAATGGAATGAGATGAGCGAAACCGAACAGCAGCAAACCTTGATGAATTATCGTATCGCTTATCTTGGTGAGACGATGGTGAACTGGTGTGCAGGATTGGGTACTGTACTGGCAAACGACGAGGTTGTTGACGGCGTGAGCGTACGAGGCGGATTCCCCGTTGTTCAGAAGAAAATGCGCCAGTGGTGCCTTCGAGTTTCTGCTTATGCGCAAAGATTATTGGATGGACTGGATACGTTGCAATGGTCTGACTCATTGAAAGAGACCCAGCGCAACTGGATTGGCCGTTCTGAAGGTACAGAAGTACTGTTCAACGTGGCTGACAGTGATATTCAATTTACGATTTTCACCACCCGTGCCGACACCATGTTTGGTGTTACGTTCATGGTACTGGCTCCAGAGAGCGAATATGTTGCGAAGGTTACCACAGCCGACCAGATGGCTGCCGTTCAAGAATACATCAACAACACCAAGAAACGTACCGAACGCGACCGTATTTCAGACCGTCGTGTCACCGGAGTTTTCACTGGTAGCTATGCTATTAATCCTTTCACCAATGAAAGGATTCCAATTTGGGTAAGCGATTATGTATTAGCCGGCTATGGTACAGGTGCCATCATGGCTGTACCTGCACATGATAGCCGTGACTATGCCTTTGCCAAACATTTCGATTTACCTATCATTCCATTGATCGAAGGAGCCGATGTCAGTGAAGAAAGTTACGATGCCAAAGAGGGTGTTGTGACAAACAGTCCGGTTGAAGGAAAGAAGACACCCTTCAGCTTAAATGGCCTGACTGTTCATGAAGCTATTCAAGCTACTAAAAAGTATGTCACTGAGAATCAGCTTGGTCGGGTAAAAGTAAACTATCGTCTACGCGATGCCATCTTCTCACGCCAACGCTATTGGGGCGAACCGTTCCCAGTATATTACAAAGGCCAGATGCCTTACATGATTCCTGAAGAGTGTCTGCCGCTTGAACTGCCAGAAATAGACAAGTACGAGCCTACCGAAACAGGCGAACCACCTTTGGGCCGTGCAAAGAAATGGGCATGGGATATTGAGAAGAAGGAAGTCGTTGACAAATCTCTCATCGACAATGAAACCGTATTCCCATTGGAATTGTACACCATGCCGGGCTTTGCAGGCAGTTCTGCTTACTATCTGCGTTATATGGATCCACATAATGAACAAGCACTGGTAGACAAGAAAGTTGATGAGTATTGGCAAAATGTTGACTTATATGTCGGTGGAACCGAGCATGCCACAGGCCACTTGATCTACTCAAGATATTGGAATAAAGTGCTCTTTGACTTAGGATTTTCCTGCAAAGAAGAACCTTTCAAGAAACTGATCAACCAAGGAATGATTCAGGGTCGTAGCAATTTTGTCTATCGCATCAACAATGAAGACCATTCTGCAGCACCCGTATTCGTATCACTAGGTTTGAAAGATCAATACGATGTGACACCTATCCACGTTGACGTGAACATTGTTCATGGTGACATTCTGGATACAAAGGCTTTCAAGAACTGGCGACCAGAATACAGCAATGCTGAATTTATTTTGGAAGACGGCAAGTATGTATGTGGCTGGGCTGTTGAGAAAATGTCAAAATCAATGTTCAACGTTGTCAATCCAGACATGATTGTAGAACAATATGGTGCCGACACACTTCGTCTTTACGAAATGTTCTTGGGTCCTGTAGAGGCAAGCAAACCATGGGATACCAACGGTATTGATGGTTGTCACCGCTTCCTGAAGAAACTGTGGGCACTGTTTTATGATAACCGAACAGGAAAATACATTGTCAACGAGGCAGGAGAACCAAGCAGCGAATCGCTGAAAAGTGTTCACAAACTGATTAAGAAAGTGACGAACGATATCGAACAGTTCTCATACAACACGGCTATTTCTGCATTTATGATTTGTGTGAACGAACTGGCTCAACAGAATTGTCATGATAAAAAGTTGCTGACTAACCTCGTTGTCCTAATTGCTCCTTTCGCTCCTCATATCGCTGAAGAGCTGTATGCCACCTTACAACCAGGTGAAGGAAGTGTATGTGATGCAGCTTGGCCTCAGTGGAATGAAGCTTATCTCGTAGAAAACGAAATTCAAATGACTATCTCTTTCAACGGAAAGGCTCGATTCCAGTTGAAATTCCCCGTTGATTTTGATAACAACCAAATAGAGAAAGTTGTACTTGAAGATGAAAAAACCAAAAAGTATCTGGATGGAAAGAATATTGTAAAAGTGATTGTCATTCCTAAACGTATTGTCAACATCGTTCTCAAATAACATCTATGCCTAACTATCAGCTCAATATTAAAAACGAGGCAATAGACTATACTTTTATTACGCTTGGACTATTGCTATACGCAGTAGCCTGGAGTTTTTTTCTCCTTCCATACGAAATTGTAACAGGAGGAGTGACTGGTGTCTCTGCCATCATCTATTATACGACAAAGTTTCCGATTGAAAACAGCTATTTGTTTATCAACCTTGCCCTGTTAATTATAGCATTGAAAATATTAGGGGTAAAATTTTTGATTAAGACCATTTATGCTATCTTCATGCTATATTTCTTGTTATGGGCTGCACAAGAATTTATTCCACGCGATGTTGCTGGCAATCCTATCAAAATTTTAGGCGAAGGACAAGACTTCATGTCTTTGGTTATAGGATGTACTTTCACAGGTACTTCTCTAGCCATCGTGTTCCTTCATAATGGATCTACTGGTGGAACTGATATTATTGCAGCATCAATCAATAAAATTTACGGCGTATCGCTCGGTCGGGTACTTATTGTTGTAGACTTGTTGATTATTGGAAGCTGTTTGTTTATTCCTCAATTTGGTGAGCCCATAGCTAGGGTACACAAGGTTGTATTTGGACTTTGTACGATGGTCATTGAAAATTTCATGCTCGATTATGTGATGAATGCCCGTCGAGAGAGTGTACAATTCATGATTTTTTCTCGTAAGTATAAAGAAATTGCTAATGCTATCGGTACTCAAATGGATCACGGTGTGACGATTCTTGACGGACATGGATGGTATACAGGCGATGAAGTAAAAGTACTTTGTATATTGGCCAAGAAGAACGAAAGTGTTTCCATATTTCGTCTAATCAAGATGATAGATCCCAATGCCTTTGTCAGTCAAAGCTCTGTTATCGGTGTATACGGAGAAGGCTTTGACCAGATTAAAGTTAAAATTAAGAAGAAACATTATGAAAATAGTCTTCGCAACAAACAACAACCATAAATTAAGGGAAATCAAAACCATTCTCAACGGTTGCTGTGAAATTGTTTCATTAAAGGACATAGGATGTAATATCGATATTCCTGAGACTGGTACAACCCTTCAAGAAAATGCCTTACAGAAAGCATTTTATGTTTTCGAACACTATGGATTGGATTGTTTTGCCGATGATACAGGGCTGGAAGTAAAATCGCTAAACGGCGAACCGGGTGTTCATAGTGCCCGTTATGCTGATAATACAGACCATGACAGTGAAGCGAACATGCAAAAATTATTGAAAAAATTAGTAAATAATAACAACCGTGAGGCACGATTTCGCACTGTTATTGCGTTAATTCAAAAAAATCATCAGACTGACAAAATTCATACGAAAAATCAACACTTACAATTTATTACAACCCTTTTTGAAGGAGAGGTAAAAGGAACCATTGATTGGGAGAAACATGGCAATGAAGGTTTTGGATACGACCCTATCTTTATTCCAGAAGGATATGAAAAAAGCTTTGCTGAACTTGGTGAAGATATCAAAAATAAGATATCACACAGAGCACTTGCTGTTGCAGAATTAGCTGATTATCTCAAGAATACAAAATAGTTAATTTTCAAAATCACTATTTCGACCTAGAATCTATCAATAGTATCTTTGTTACTCACTTTCAATTCGATTACTATTTTTCGTTTTTGAAATTGTTTTCTGATGTCTTAAATTAATTATTTCAGATGAAGAAAACAAACATTATATTCATTATTTGTCTCATGCAAAATCTTTTAGGCATGGCACAAATTGGAGCGTGGAAAGCCTATCCAGCTTATTATAACATCACGGAAATTCAACCCGCAGGAAAAATTATTTATGTCTTGGCATCAAATGGCCTTTATGCTTATAATTCTAATGATCATAGCATTCAGACTTTTGACAAGTCAACGGTTTTAAGTGATGTTGACATTGCGCACATTGCATATAATAAGTCAGCGAAATGTCTTTTTATCTTATATAAGAATTATAATATAGATTTGCTCAGTTCAAATGGAACAGTAAAAAATCTGTCTGACTATTATTCAAAGGTTATGACAGACGACAAAACCGTTAATTTTATCACCATAGATAATATATATGCCTACTTGTCAACCGGATTTGGTATCATCAAAATCAATATGCGCGATGGAGAAATCAACGAGACTTATTATTTGAAAGAGAAAACCAAATCATGCACCATTCTCAATAACCAAATTTTCGCAGCTGTGAATAATAAAATATTGAAAGGTGATACTTCAAAGAATTTATTGGATTATAAGAATTGGACAACTTTCAGTACATTAAACGTTGATCAATTATTCCAAATCAATTCACAGTTAATAGGATCTGTCAATGGATCTCTATATTCTATTCATTCAGATGGAACCTATCAAAAAATCTATGAGCCATTGTACACTCAAGTAAGCCAACAAGATGATAAAATAATATTCCTTAGACCTGATCACTTCTATGTCTTGCAAAATTCAAATGAAATATCAGAATATGATGCAAAATATTCTTCGATTGCCTATGATTCCAATATCAATAAATATTGGATCGGTAATATCCAAGGACAATTACAACAAATGGTAATATCAAATAATGAATTATCTGTTGATAAAAATGTCAATATAAAAGTAGAAGGTCCAAAATACAATAATTTTGGATTTCTCAAATTTGATAAAGAGACATTATATTCGTGCGGTGGTGGCTATGAAGTATTAGGTGATCAATATTTACCAGGAAATATTCAAACGATGAATGCAGAAGATCAATGGTCTACTTATGGTGACAGTCTACAAGCAATAGTTGGTCACGATTATCTGGATAATGTGACATTGGATTTAGACCCAAATAATAAAAAACATTTATTTACCGGTGGAAGAACTGGCTTATATGAATTCAACGATGGTCAATTTATCAAAAATTACAGTTTTAACAATAGCCTTTTACAATCTGCTCTACCAACAAATAATCCTAACTATGTATTAGTGAAAGGCATGAAATTTGATAATCAAGGTAATTTATGGATATTAAATAGCCAAGCAAAGTCTCAGTCCTTGTTGGAACTTACCAAAAATGGAGAATGGATTTCACATCACAAACCTGAACTCATGTATAATAATCAGCGAAGTTTGGGTGCCATGCAAGGTATGATGTTTGACAGTAGAAACTTATTGTGGTTTGTCAATGACCATTGGGACATTCCTTCATTTTATTGCTATCAACCTACTTCTGATCAATTAAATGCTTATACGACCTTTATCAACGAAGATGGTAAGATTGTACCTGTTACCTATGTTCATTGTGTAATGGAAGATCTTGACCATAATATATGGATTGGAACCGATGTTGGTCCATTGGTTTTGAATGATTCACAAATTGGAAATTCAACAGATGTAGAATTTGATCAAATAAAAGTTCCAAGAAACGATGGTACAAATTTGGCAGATTATTTATTAAATGGAGTCGATATTATCAGTATGGCAGTCGACGGGGCTGGCAGAAAATGGTTTGGAACAAAAAGCAACGGCGCTTATCTAATCAGCCAAGATAATCTTCAACAAATACATCATTTTACTGTTGATAACAGTAAATTGTTATCTAATACAGTTCAATCAATCGCGATTGATGATAAAAACGGAAAAGTATTTTTTGGCACCAGCAAAGGCTTATGTTCTTATTCTTCAGATGCCAGTGGTGCAAATGATGAGATGACTAAAGATAATGTCTATGCTTATCCAAATCCAGTCGAACCAAACTATTCTGGCTTAATAACTGTCATTGGTCTCACCTTTAATGCCGATGTAAAGATCGTTACCAGCAATGGTATTTTGGTAGCTCAAGGAAAAAGCCACGGTGGCACTTTTACATGGGATGGAAGCGACTTGAAAGGTAATAGGGTAGCTTCGGGAGTCTACATGGTCCAAACGGCTACCAGTGAAGGAAAAAGTGGAATTGTCTGCAAAATTGCCATCGTCAGATAACCAAATCATCTTTTATTTAAAATCAATAGCGTGTGAGAAGTAATTATCCACACGCTATTATTATATTCTTATTTTTTTATTTATTTTTAAAAAAAGAGATAGGAAGTATGATATATTGTGGATTCGTTGATAACTTTTATTTAAATAACTTGCTTTATTCGTTATTCATATTGTAATAGTATTTATAAACAAAATAAAAGAATATCTTTAAATTGATTATCAATGTAATAGATTAGTTATCCACAATTATATTGCTAATCGAAAATGAACAGAATGTTTATAATATTTAAAGGTTCATAAGTGTGGAAAACTTAATAAGAAGAATTTAATAAATAGGGAGTTTTGCATACTTCTGAGAGTTTAAAAAGAATAGGTGTATATCTCTTGAGTTATGATATTCATTTTGAACAGAGTTATCAACAGATATTGTGGATAAGGTATTTCATCTAGATTTTATCACACCTATTCAATTTTATAGATTGCTTGTTTTCAATTAGAGTATAAAAAAACAGACGTTATATTTTGCACGGATATAACGTCTGCTAGACTCATGTGCTAGTAAAAACTAACACTATATATGATCAATTATTCTTCTACAGGTGAAAAATCATCTTTGCTTACACCGCATAGAGGGCATACCCAATCATCTGGAATGTCTTCAAATGCTGTACCTGGAGCGATATTTCCATCTGGATCTCCTAATTCTGGGTCATAGATATAACCACACATGTCGCATACATACTTTTTCATAATTTTGCTTTTTAATGAATTAATACTCGTATTATTATAGTTACTTTTTAATATGTTAGCTAATTTCTGTATAATTTGTTCAGGTCTTATATTGTTTAAACATGCATAATCATTTCGCATACAAGGTTTTTTTCCATATATAGAACAAGGTCTGCATGGTAAATCTGTCTGAACAATATTTTCATCACTTTGATTCCAGCCTTTGAAACCGGCATAAGGATGTGTTCCTCCCCAGATGCTGATAGCTGGAATGTTGACGAGCGATGCGAGATGCATGTTAGCACTGTCCATGGTAATCATTACATTTAGGTGACTCATTAAGATCAGTTCTTTTCTTAGATTTTTAAGCAAAGCCGAGGCATTGATGCAATTGTTATATTTTTCAGACCATTGGTTAAGCTGATTCAATTCATCTTCTTTTCCACCAAATAAGAAAATCTGGCTGTTTGGATAATTATTTTGTATAGAAACAATTATTTGTTCCATAAGATTCAAGGGATAAACTTTGCTTTTATGAGCAGCAAAAGGTGCTATTCCAATCCAAATTTTATCTTCTTTTGATTCGATTGAACCTTCCAACAAATTTATATCTCCCCCTTCAGGTGGAAAAATTGACTTAAAATTTAGCTCAACGGGATAGCCTAATTCTTTCAAAACATCTGTATAGTTTTGAAAAGAGGATTGAATAGGAAAAAGTTCCTTATGTTTTGTTGATGTTAACTTTCGCTTTTCCGATCGATGTTTATTTATATGTGCTACTTTGATTCCGTCCAAAAGAAATGCGGAACGCAGATATTTTGTCCGGATAATATCATGAAAGTCTGCAATTGCTGTAAATTGTTTTGCCATCAATCGGCGATATAATTTGTTGATTCCTGAAAGATGCTGATATTCTTTATTGAGATCGGCAGCCATGAAAGTTACATTAGGAGCTAAATCATCAAAAAAAGCATGAGCATAAGGACGACTCAAAATACCAATTCTCAATTGTGGATATTGATTGGCCAATGAATAAATTACGGGTACTGTCATGGCAACATCACCCAATGCAGAGAAACGTATGATCAGCAGATGGTCAGTTCTCATTTGTTTTTATAAAGAATTGGGTTTGTAGAAGGATCATTGTACATTTTCATTTGGCGATACACTTTCATATATTTTTGTCCGGCAGCGATATCATTCAGCAGCTGATCGATAGCCGTAATCAGATCTTTACACTGTTCCAATAATATGCTTAATTTCAAATTACAGGTTTCAATATGCTCTTTAGTCGTATCTTTTCTCTCAACCTGTTCGTGCATATGATATATTTTCAATGCCAGAATCGAAAGTCTGTCGATTGCCCATGCTGGACTTTCTGTATTGATGCAAGCTTGTGGAAGAACTTTTACATTACTGTAAAGCTGTCTGAAATAACTGTCTATCTGTTCAACTAAATCAGTACGGTCTTGATTTGAACGGTCAATCCTGCGCTTCAATAATAAGGCTTCGTTAGGATTGATATTGGGATTTCTAATGATATCTTCGAGATGCCATTGAACAGTGTCGATCCAACATTTCAGATATAACCTGTTTTCAATGCTGTTTTGTGAATAAGGATTTTCGATAGGAGTATCAATATTATCCTTGATATGATAATCTTTAATTGCTTGATTGAAAATATGATTGGCTTGTTCGCTAAATGTCATATCAATTTTATTTTGTTTATGGTGCAAATATAAATAAATAAAGGAATAATTCAAAATTAATACTGCGTTTTTTCTTAGTGATAAATCTT
>Ga0172378_10004061_pt1 | contig 13746 bp, 13 predicted proteins | sample GrowelOW332metaG_FD_119755 | JGI IMG/M metagenome (GOLD analysis project Ga0172378, IMG submission 119755) | Groundwater microbial communities from an aquifer near a municipal landfill in Southern Ontario, Canada - Pumphouse #3_1 metaG | ecosystem: Environmental > Aquatic > Deep subsurface >... | reverse complement strand
TGGCTGCCTGGAATACTGACAGAAATAATCGCCAATCTAAAGTTGACTGGCAATTTCAAACTGAGGATGCGCGAATAAAACTGAAGCGCTTATACCCGAAACTTTAAGATGTATGATGTACTAGAGTGTTTCTCGAATAAGTGGTTTTTCACCCATCTTTTGTGGACAAAGATATAAAGATATACATAAAATCAATATGATGCGGTCACGACAAGGTTTTTTTCAGTCAAATTAACCTTCTTGCCAGGAGCACATCATGAAAGGACTTGGTTTCTTTGGCTTCGATGTATGCCTCAGCCGCATTGATACAGCAGGCGATCCACTGGTCAAACTGGAGAAAACGGGGGATTGGAAGATATTCCGGTCCATCCTCGAAGAGGTTCGGAACACCCTCGTAAGAAGAATGCAGGGCCGAAAGTTTTTGATGCTGCCTTGCTCTTCAAAATTTTTATCCTCCAATCGCTTTATAATCTGGCAAATGACGCGTTGGGGTTTCAAATACGTGGTAGATTTTCCCGTTTTCTGGGACGTTATGCGACCAGCAAAATGCCAGATGCGACAACAATTGAGCATTTCCGTGAAGACCTTGCAAAGACAGGCAAGGTTTGAGAATTATTGAGAAATTTTACGAAACAATGGATTTGAAGCCCGTAAGGGGAAAATACTCCTGAAAAATGGTCTGTAAAAAGCGCAGGGAAAAAAGACCTTGGTGCGCGCTGAACAAAGAAAAATGATACAATTTATATGGTTATATAAATCAGGGTGTTATTGTAAATATTAGGGACACTAAAGGAATTCACCCGATTTTTAATCACACCCCTTTTATTCAATTATCAGGAGAAAAAATATGAGAGATGATTTCTGGGGAGCAATAAAAAAGCAACAAGGTTTTACCCTGGTGGAGATGTCCATTGTTTTAGTGATTATTGGCCTGATTTTGGGGGCAGTATCTATCGGTAAAGACTTGCAACGTGACGCAGAATACGACAAAATTAAGCAGAAATTTGTCGACCAGTGGGTGCAGGCCTACAATACTTTTTATCAGCGTACCGGTGTAGTGCTGGGCGATAGTCAATTACAACCACGTATAATGGTCAATGGTGCAAAGTATACAGCAGCGGACCCCATTTCGGGGGGCAATATGACTGCTGTAACCGCGCCAGATGCGATCTGCCAGACGGCGCCAGGACCGGATATGACCCGTGGCTCCAGCGGCACTGATCCTTCCCTGCATAACTTGATGGATCAACTTGGTATCCGGATGCCTCCGGGCCGGGCAGAGGGGAGCGAAGATCGGTACGTCTACCTTGACTCAAATGGCAACCCTCAGGAGGTTCAGATTTGTTTTCAGTGGAACAATCCAGGAAATCCTGAAGGGTCGGGGAATGTGATGGTTCTTACAGGTTTAACTCCGGATCTGGCCCGCTCTCTGGACCAGTCAGTTGATGGCAAGCCCGATGCCCGTGAGGGATTATTCAGACAACAAGATGTGGCGAATGGAACTCCGGGAGGCCCAGGTGTCGAATGGGATGCTGATAACACACAGGCCTATAGTTCTACAGGGCCGGGCGCTAATCAAGATGAAGACCAGATCAAAACTGTAGTCGCGATTTACAAGATGAATCAATAGGGAACATCGAATAATCGTCCCTCTTTCTGGGTACAGTTAAAAATTTATCCTCGGGATTTCAAAGTTATGCCTGCGATAAATTGCCTCCTGTGCCTCGAATATGAACGAAATACAAGGTTATCCAAGGTCCCCAACAGGTTAATTCTGGAGATAAATGAATGAAATCAACATGGAGATGCAACAGGTTGCGGCAACAACAGGGATTTACCCTGATTGAGATGGCCATTGTCCTTGTGATAATTGGGCTGATCATTGGGGCAATGTCTGTCGGCAAGGACCTGCAACGGGATGCAGAATATCAGAAAGTATACCAGAAGTTTGCTGCTGCCTGGAAACAGGATTATGACCTTTATTATCAGCGAACCGGGGTGGTGCTGGGCGACCGACAGGAGGCTCCTACCTACATGATAAACGGTTCAGAAGCCGTACTGAATAATTTGAGTGGTGCCAAGGCGGGGGTTCCTGTCAATTATTCCAACACAGGGAAACGAATTTGTCATGGTCAGGGGTATGTTGCCAACAGTGTGGGCGCTGGCGATGCGTCACTGGCAACCCAGAATCTGCACGATTTGATGGATAATATTGGTCTGAGGATGCCGCCAGGGCGCGCCGAGGGCCAGGAAGATCGATATCTCTATCTCGACAGTAATGGCAACCCGGTAGAGTTACAGATTTGTTTTCAATGGAATACCGACAAGACAATCAGCGGGGCCGGCAATGTGATGGTACTTCGTGGGTTGACACCCGATCTGGCCCGGAATTTAGACCAGTTGGTCGATGGTAAGCCAGACGCGCTGGAAGGAAGATTCAGACAACAGAATAATGCATTGAATACGAGTGAACCGAGCAGCCAGGTGCCTGGACACCAGTGGGAGTCAGAGAATACTTTTGCCCAGGACGGCAAAACGCCGACCAATATTGGCACGACGAATGCGAATAAAGGTGAAAATAAGGATGAAAATCGGGTGCAGTTGCTCACAGCACACTGGGTAATGGATCAGTAATATGAGTGACAAAGAGAGGACATATGGACAGGGGCAGCGTTCATTCATCATGGTGGCCACTTTGTGTGTCGCTGTGATGCTTTGGTGGGCGGCATGGGATGCCTCTTCAAGCTGGCATGCTTTGCAGGCGGCACAGCAGGAATTAAAGCATGCCCGTCAACGTTCACAATCCTTTGAACAATTGCGGATTGTTTTTGCCAAATATCAGTCCTGGCAACAACAGAAACAAACGTTACAGGATCGGATTGTTCGTGCAGATTTTCTCGAAACAAACTGGAACGTCCGAAGCCTGAGCATCGAAAATGCCGAGCTACCCCGTCAGCAGATACAGGCATATCTTACCAGTATGGCCAATAAGAAAGGTTATTTCTTTGCCCCGTCAGCCTTTAATTTGCATGCTCTGCAACCTGGAGGTGATATCTTTTTTTGGCGTGACGGGAGTGGCGACCGTTTGGGTTTGACCGTGAAAGGGGAATATTTTATGCGGAGACAACAACCATGAGCCCGCCATTGTCGAATATAAAAGCTCTGCCATTAGGAAGCACCGCGATTATTGACCTTGAGGGCAAACACTGGGCGTTAAATGGAGGCCATTTAGTTGCACTTGAGAATATTAATGATGCTGACGGACCAAAATGGATCTTCACTGATTTTGAGAGGGCGTTTAAACACGTTGAATCCGTGGCCTCGGAAAAGCGCTATGCCGCCCCGATTCTTGAAAAAAAATTGCGGGACCGTGGTGACACAGATGGAGTTAGCAAGGTCTTGCTTATAGCGGCCAGAACAACGGCAAAGACAACCAGCGTTTTGTATACGGCGGTAGCTACAGAATGTTTTTCCAGCTATTGGACCATGGCGGCCCGGCAGAAAGACCATTGCCTGTTGATCCCGATGCTGTCTGTACTTTATCGTTATGCGCTGTCGACGTCATGTCAAAACGTTGCTGTCCTTTTGCAGTATGGACTGAATTTTGATGTATTACTGCTCAGCAAAGGCAGCCCGATCAGCTGTATCAGCGTCACCTCATCAGGCCCGGAGCCCGATGACTGGGAGCGTGCACTGCATTATCTGGCGAGTGAAATTCAGAAGGTCACCAGTGCCATGAAACCGTCCCTGCCGGAAATCAGATGGTTTTCATGGGATCCGGAAGGAACAACTCAGGGACAGGGCCTGGCGAATAAGCTGCAGGATATTCTGGAAATTCCCGTGCAACAGTCCGAGGAATACCGCCTGATATTGAAGGGCAAGAGTTTTCAGACCTCCCTGCCTGCCTTGCTGGATCATGCCCGGGCCAGTGACCAGGTGAGTGGTGGCAGCAGTAAGATTCTCTACTTGTCCGAGCGGCTGATGCCCTGGGCTGCGGCACTCGTTTTGGGACTTTCTTGTGCCCTGTTTGCCGCCAGCCATTATTGGCAGGATGCGGCGCGACAAAACGAACAGCAGGCAGCCCATTTTCGTCAGCAGATCAACGTTGATGAAATAGCAGGCATATCAGAGCAAGTCGCAAGGAAACAACAGCACTTGCAGGCCAGCGAGGAACAAACGGAGTTTTCCTTTGTATCTCATCTTCATAAAACGCTTTTATTGCCGTCCCTGCCGGAGATTATTGGAGATATCCGCACGGCAACTCCTGCAGCGATAAAGGTGTCGGGAATTACCCTGGTTCCTGATCAAGAAAATTCACAAATCATTATTGACGGACAGATTGATAAAGATCTGCAAGCCGTTAACAATGACGTTGATTTTTTTATCTCGGGACTGCGTGCTCGGGGATATAACGTCCGCGACAAGGGGCTGCTGGCAAAAGACAGAAGCAACCTCTTTCAGATTGTCTTGACGCTGAATGGAGCACAACATGAAATATAGAGGCTTTCTTTTACTATTGATTTCCTTGTTGTCCGTGGCGTCTGTCTTGATAACCGCTGGTCGCTTAAAACCTGCATCAGCTTTGATGCAGGATCGAGATAAGGATTTAGTCACCTTGATTTCACAGGTTGAGGTGTCACCTGCCGAGTTAGAAAATGTACAGATCTCCTCCCGGCAGGTAGACAGCCTGCTTGCTTTTCGTGATACCGAAAGGGATTATGCTAATCTTATCGATATTCCGCCTCAGAAGGCTGTCAGCCAGGAAAGGGTAACTCCAGAGATCTCGAAAGCACGAAATCCTAATGTCTCGTTACATAAATACCAAACCAGGATGGTTTTTATATCATCGATAGATCGTTACGCCGTGGTGGATGGCTATTTTGTCCGTGAGGGCGATTTGCTCCCTGATAACAGCAAGGTGGTCAAGATAAGTCAGGGGAAGGTTTTAATCAAAAAAAGTGGCGTCCTGCAAACAGCAGTGGTCCCGAAATCCATGCCAATATCAATACAGGCCGGAATGAAGCATGATTTACCGTAAAAAGAATGGGGATGAGTTTGATGAAACAAATAACGAAATTGATTGTGTGGGGCCTGGGTGTCTTGTGTATTACAGTGGGCGCTTATTACCTCCTTATGTCCATGGGACTGCGTTCTGAGGCTCCTCTTGCAGAATTTGACAGACTTCCAGAATCCACCAGCTCTTCGCCTGAGGATTTGTCGAGACAGAGCCCGGTCGTTGCATCACCTCTCCGGAAAATTACGACTGGTCCTTCTTCAACACCTTCGGTGCAGGCTCTTTCTCCTTCTTCAGTGCTGCCAGTTGTTCAACCTGCCCCGCCTCTCTCGATTCCCCCGCAACCGAAAGGAAGAGAGGGGCAGATCTCTGAACTGCAGAAAAAACTCAAGCAAATACAGAGCAGCCTGCTGCAAATGGTGCAGCAACCCCCTGGGACAATAGATATCCAGAAACTGGATGTTTTATTGAATGAATTGGGACAGATCAAGGACAAAACGGGCCTGACTGGCGGGGTAGATATTGATGCTCTTCGTCAAAATCTGGCTGTAACCGGGAAGATTCAGGCTTTGAGCATAGAAATTCAAGAGGAAGCTAACAAGCCGCAAGACCAATTGAATATTGCCAAATTGAAGAGCGATACTCAAAAGTTACTGGAATTGCAAACGAAGATGCTTCCGATAAATTTTAATATGCCGTCGACTCCTGAGCAATGAGACTGGTCAGGCATGGCCAAACTGATGGCTTTACCCTGGTGGAGCTGTCGATTGCTCTGGTAGTGATTGGCCTGGTTACGGCGGTGGGGCTGGCGATTTATCGTCCGGCAGCCGAGACTAAGAGAGGAATGGTGGCGGTAATTTTTCAAAAGCAGGTGGAACAGGCGTTGTTCAATTTTGCGCTGACACATCATCGTTTGCCTTGCGCGGATACCACGGGTGATGGTTATGAGGCAACGAATTGTCAGGACGACAACGCCGCCAGAACCGGGGCTGTTCCCTATGCTACATTAGGAATCATTTCGAATGGCCTGTCGACAGGCAACATCAACACTTCTCAAAATATAATTTATGGTGTCTATCGCAAGAGTAATTCAAATCCCGTTTATGACGCTGATTTAGCAGTGATCAAAGAGCGTACCGGCAATGCGATCGACAGTACATCCTATCAGGATATTAATGATTTTCGTCAGGCACTCATCAATGCCGAGTCTGCCACGGTGGAGAAGACTCAAGTCTATGTGACCGGGGATGGGTACACGACCAGCGATGAAAATTGTCTCAACAATGTGGTAGCTAACGCAGCGTTCTATTTAGCTTCGACAGGGGCTGAAGACATGGATGGTGATGGCAACCCTTTCGATGGTGTTAACGTGAATCTAAAAAAAGACGGATCAGGGAGTCAATGCTTTGCGTCACCAACGCGGTTACATGATGCCGGTTATGATGATTTTGTTCAAGGTGTAAGCTTTAATGGCCTGTTGGGGTTTTTAAATCAGAATCATAAATAAAGGGTACCTTGAAGATATTTGTATTTCGTTCATATTCGAGAAACAGAAGAAAATTTACCGCAGGCATATTAGTACCTTAGAAATTATTTCTGTGTTTTTCTGAAAATAATTTCGTGGGGCTATTTATACCGGATTACCGTTCATCACCGGTGTTATTAATATCGGAGTATAGCGCTTACCTCCGGGGATAATTTTTTGACTGTAACCAGGAAGAGGGGCGATTATTCGATGTTCCCTGAAGATTTATTTTATACGACGATGGTTGGCTCGGTGAGCTGATAAAAGGATGGATTTTGAAAACAATGGAAACCAAGATGAATAAACAAACTCCTCATTCTTACTGGTATATAACCTGCCTGATATTAGGGGGATTCTTACTGTCTTCTTGTGGCAAGGATGTTTCTCCGTATAATCTTGACCATATGGAGCATATCGACAACCAGTCTCATCAGTTGATTACGGACCGTCTGAAGGAGGAGGCAAAAAAAATATTCAAGCAGCAACAGGATTTGCAGACGAAAATTTCTGCCGTTAAATCGGTGGCTCAAGAGCCCAAACCCATTGAGCCTGTTTTTGATCCCCTGGATGCGGTCACAGTCAGCATTGATGTCGATGACTGTGATGTGCAGGATGTTTTACGGGCGCTTGCCGATCAGGCTGGAATGAGCCTGTTGTTAGATCCGGAATTGTCAGAATTAAAGAGAAAGATCAGCATGCATCTGCAAGATGTTCCCGCAAGCATGGTCTTTAACAGCGTTATGAAGTTGCTGAATTTGAGCGGTGCGGTTAAAAATAATGTGATGATTATCCGGCCATTTGAGGAACGACTGTATAATCTCGATTTTATCCAGTCCACTGCCACCATGAATTTTAACATCGGAGGTGATGTTTTCGGCGCCAACAGCAGCAGCGGTACCGGCGACTCCAGTGGCATCAGTTCCGACAATGGCATGAGCGGTAATTTAACAATGGCCAATACCGGAAGCAAGTACAGTGATGCGTATGCTGAACTGGACAAAATGCTGCTGGAATTAATCGGTAAAAAGACCGACAGTTCAGCGAAAAAAGGACAGCCTGGGGTCAACACACAGGGAGAGAATAAAGAGCAAAGTGAGGAACAACCGTTATATGCCCTTAATCGGATGACCGGAACGCTGTATGTCCGGGCTCATCCCTCTCAAATTGATATGGTGAGTAAACTTATTCACCGCTATAAACAGGTATTAGAGCGCCAGATTCTGATTGAAGCACAAATTCTTGATGTCTCATTAAACGAGCAGTATCAGTATGGTGTAGACTGGTCTGTGTTAGGTCAAAATGTAGTCGCCACCTATGGCAACACGGTCGGCTCTCTGTCCGGTGTGGAGGCCCAGTTACCCATAGTCGATGTTCCAACCCGGACTGTGACTCTGCCAGCATCTGATTTAGGGAGTAGCAGTGGTCGCTCACTTGGCGCAATGTATTCTGAGGGTCGTTTTACTTCTGCGATAAATATGCTGCAAATGTTTGGAACTGTTCGAGTGTTATCTAATCCCAGTATTCGAGCCAAAAACGCCCATCCTGCTTTTATAAGTGTGGGAAAGAGTTCTCAATATATCTCCAAATCATCGTCAAGCGTGACCAATGTGGGTGGCGGTGCAACAACTACAAGCGCTGATGTTACGACCAGTTCGGTTTTCGATGGTATCGTCCTTGGAGTTGAACCTTTTATTGCTGATGATGGCAAGATAAGCCTGACTATTCATCCCATGCAGTCAGCAGTTGACAGTGACAGCCTGACCTTGATTGATGCCGGTGGCGGCAACAAGGTAACCCTGCCGGTTATTGATTTTAAAGGAATGACAACCGCTTTAAGCATGAGCAGTGGTGATACAGTTATATTAGGAGGTCTTATAGATGAAATTGGCAGCGATACGGGGGATGGTATCCCAGGCCTGACCGATGTTCCGCTTTTGGGTTCCCTGTTTGGCAGTCGCTCTCATAAGAAAACGGCCCGTGAACTCATTATTGTCCTACGCGTTAGTCGGGTAAATGAGCCTGATTTATAATGCCCTGAAAGAGCAGGACCATCCAACAGCTGATGAGACAGATCTCATCAGGGAGGAAAGGGATGTTATCTCTCCTCCTGCCCCCCGGCAAAGGAAAAGCCTGTCTCATTTCCGGACGTTGATGATTATTGGTGGTTTGCTCCTCATCGGTTCTTATTTGTGGCATGCTAAAGGCCCGAATAATTTCCCAGCAGTCGGGCGATCTTCGACAGAGCAGTCAGCCGCAGGCGGATCGACAAAAAACGATGTGGTGCCGGTATCAGAAACAAAAACAGCTGTTGTACCAATAAAGAACAGCCTCAACCCGGGGAAGTCCCTTCCCCGGCAGACGAGTTCAAGAACGTCCTCAGTTGCGGATATTTCCACGTTGGAAACAGCAAACCCTGCAAGACTGTCGCCACCGATGCTCCCCAAAAAGGTTATCGATGCTTCTGTTCAAACTTCAGCTGTAGCTTCAACTCAGAGAGAAGTAAAACCGACAGCCGCAGCAGAGAAAATTACAGTGCTCAGTACAGCGGTCAAAAAAATATTGCCGCCGGTAAAATCAGAACCTGCCGGTATTGCCAGCCCCAATACTGAACTCTCTGTATCTTCAACCCGGCTCCAGTCCCCTCAGAATTTTCTGAGGGAAACCGGAGAGCTGGTGACGCAAGTAAAGGTCAGCATGAGAAACCGGGATACAGCACGAACGGAGTCGTTACTGCAGGACCTTGAACAAAAGGCTGGATCCGGCAGTATTATCGTTCTCCAAATGCGGGCATACTGGTTATTGCAACAGCAGAAAAATGACATGGCGCAGAAGGCATATCGACAGTTGCTGGCAGAGCAGCCTGACGATATGGCAGCTAATCTGAATATGGCCGTACTTGAATTACGAGTCGGAAATCACAGGCAGGCCAAGGAACGTTTGACACGGATGGCTTTACTTTATCCCGATTCAGAGCAAGTTCTTGGCTTTTTACACAAAGTGAGGGCTGCAAGTGGAAGATAAGTCAGGTCATCCGCTGGCCGCTCATTTGAAGCGAATGGGTCTGCATGCCAATCCGTTCCCGGTAACGCCCGACGCCTCAAATTATTTTATTTCTCAAAGCCTTAAGGTTTGTCTTACTGAACTGCGCCACTGTATCAGGGAAAGAAAGGGTTTTTTGCTGGTTACAGCCGATGTCGGTGCTGGCAAGACAACTCTGAGCCGGCGACTGATTGCTACGCTTGAACAGGAGATGACCCGGGTTGCCCTTGTCTTTAACAGTTTTTTACATGGGATTTCTTTACTTGAGGCCATCAATCAGGATTTTGGGATCAGTGCCACCGGGGGGATTGGCGAGCAGTTGGGGGCTCTGAATGAATATTTACTGCAGCAGTTTGAGCAAGGAAAAAATTGTGTAATCATCATCGATGATGCTCAGAACCTGGATATAGAGAGTCTTGAGCTTATCCGCCAGATATCCAATTTGGAAACCAATAAGGCCAAATTGGTGCAAATCCTGTTGATTGCCCAGCCTGAAATCATGGCAACGCTCGCCTATCCCGAGCTTCGTCAACTGAACAGCCGGATTGCCCTGCGTATTGGACTGGCGATTTTCTCTACCGCCGAGGTTATGAACTATGTTTCTTATCGTCTTGAATGCGCGGGAAACGAGGGACGGATTACATTAAATTCAGGGGCCTTGAAGCTGCTTAGGAAAAAAAGCGGCGGATATCCACGCCAGATCAATCTCTTGATGGATCGCAGCCTCTATGCCCTGACTGCGGCCCATACCACGGTAATTACCAGCAGAATTATACAGTTGGCTGCTGATGATCTTGCCGGTGGCATGGCTCCTGTTCGCACCTGGTCATGGCGACCGGTCTTTGCCAGTATTGCCGGGGCCATTGTCGTTATACTGACGGTGGGAATCTGGTGGGCGGGGGGCCGGGAGAATCGTTCTGTGGTTGTCGATTTGAAGTATTTTGCACATCAGGCTGCAGCGGGCTTGTCTTTAAAACCGTTTACTGACAAGGCAACTGCCAGGAAGACCCCTGAACCGATCGTGTCAACTCAAGGAGAGGAAGAAAGCCCGGAATTATCATTGCACCGACAGGCCAGAATTTTTCTCAAGACGTATAACCTTGAAAAATTCTATCCAGATTTTGTCAGCGCCCTGGGTCGTGATGACTGGCAACAGTTTGACCAGAGCATTCGTCCAACCGGCTGGCGGCTGTTAATCAGTCAAAAAAAGCTGTCTGACAACAAGGACGCCCTGTATTCCATAAGACTGGCCGGAAAACCTCACTGGCTCAGTTTATGGCAACCTGATTTTGAACTTGGTCCCTTTTATTTCGGTGCTTCTTCCCCTGGAATCAAGAAATTACAACAGGGCTTGTCCACGTTGGGGTTATATTCGTCCCAGATTGATGGCATTGCCGGATTAAGAACAATATCGGCCGTTGCCGTATTTCAACGACAAAGTGGTCTGTATCCTTCAGCCGACCCGGATATGTTGACTTTGTACCAGTTAAGTCAGGAACTTCATAAACGTTTTTCAGCCGTTGAAAAGAACCTCATGTAAGGAATGATTGACGCTAATATGAAACAGGAAATGGACCATAAAAAGATTCGTATCGGTGATGCGTTGATTGCCGCAGACCTGGTAAGCGAATATCAGATTGATATTATTGCACAAAAGCAGCTTATTACTGGAGAAAAATTTGGTGAACTGTTTTTGCGCATGGGGATTGTTTCCGAATACGATATTGCCCGTCTACTGGGCGAACAGCGATCTCTTGCCTTTAGTAATGTTGACGAAGAGCCTGCCCCGGAGGCTGAAATACTGGACCTGTTCAATCAGGAATTCTGCCTGTCGCGGGCCTTTTTGCCATTGCGGCGTGAAGGGAACGAACTGATAGTTGTTGCAGGGAATGTTGATTACGACGAGGTCGAGCAGGCAATCAACCAGAGAACGGGCTTGCGCTGCCTGATTTTACAGGGAGAATTCAGCAAGGTATTACGGGCGATCAGGTATTATTACTATTTTGCCAGTCATCCCGTTCAAGAATTATGTCTCAAGGAAAGCAGGCGTCTGGAAAAAGATGTTGACCAGGTGTTAACTCCTGATGCGTTGTTGAACCATCTGTTTCACCTCGCAGTGCAGCAACGTGCCACTGATATTCATATCCAGCCCGAGCTCAAGAGTTTCCATATTTTCTTTCGGATTGATGGTGTTCTCCGACCTGTCTTTGCTTTTTCCCGAAAGCTGCAGCGACTTGTTGCGTCCATCAAGATGCAGGCTGGCATGGACATTTCAGATAATATCCGGCCGCAGGATGGCAGTTTTTCCATTGCCATCATTGATATGCCGTTTGATATTCGTGTATCAACGCTAATTACCGAATTTGGCGAAAATATTGTGTTGCGTTTGCTTCCCGGCGGTATGCAGGTCAGTGGATTGAAACAGTTGGGCTTTTTTAAAAAAGATCTTGTCCTTATTGATAAATTGTTTGCAAATCCTTATGGCATTTTATTAATGACCGGCCCTACGGGAGCAGGAAAAAGCACCACTCTGCACTCTGGATTACGGGTTTCAAGTATGGATAGCAAAAATATTCTGACGGTAGAAGACCCGATTGAATACAAGCTGCCCCTCGCCTGTCAGACCCAGGTCAACAGGAAGGCTGGCTACTTTTTTGATACCGCCATTACTCATTTCCTTCGTCATGATCCCGATGTGATACTTTTGGGCGAAATCCGTGATACCGAAACTGCCCAGGCTGCTATTACAGCCGCAGAAACCGGGCATCTCGTTCTGTCTACTCTGCATGTTAATACCATGCTGGGTGTTCTTTCCCGCTTCCAGGCGCTCAATATCCCATCCCAGATGCTTGCCGACAGTCTGATCGGCGTTATAAATCAACGTTTAGTGAGAAAGATCTGCAGTTTCTGCCGTGAATCTTATGTTCCCGATGAAAAGGAGCGACGATATCTACAGGGTGTCTCCGCTGAGGTCTTATATCGCGGCCGAGGATGCAAGCACTGTTTAGGGACCGGTTATTTTGGCCGGACACCTGTATATGAGGTGTTGTCGATCAATGCAGAGCTCTCAGAGATGATTGCGGCCAAATGCAGCTGTGCGGAAATTGAAAAGGTGATTGCGGCATCGGATTTTGTGCCGATTGAAAAGATGGGGCTTCAACTTGTGATTCAAGGGGATACAAGCTTAGACGAACTCAAACGCCAGTTAGGCCGAACCATGGAAGGTCTGATCCGATGAGGTGCTTTTATTTTCAACGACTGTTACCCACCGGGCAGCTAAAGACCGGTATTACCAGGCTGGCGTTTTTGAATGAGTCTTCTGCCAGAGTCTACATGGAGAAACGCTGGCAGTCCGTTATTGTCAAGCTGGTTTTATTGCCTGCCTGGGTGAATGTTCCTTATAACTGGTATGTTCACTTAATCCATCGACCGATAAAGCGCGACGAGCTGGCAGATTTTTTTCGTAATCTGTCCGTCATGCAACGAAGTGGTATCCCCATTCTTACAGCGATGGAGGAGATGAGCTCCAATGAATCGAGCCCGCAAATTCGTTATTTCGCCCTGGATATTCTTGAGAGCTTACAGTCGGGGGCTGCCTTAAGCGACAGCCTGGATCGTCGATCCGACTTGATTCCCGACACAGTGCGTCACCTGGCGCGTATTGGTGAAGTTTCCGGTACATTGGATCGAACATTGATGGATGCTTCTGAGCACTTGCAACGGGTAAATAAGATCGTGGATGACACTAAACGAGCCATGATCTATCCACTCTTTGTTTTTTTGAGTATTTTCGGAGCAGGCCTGTTCTGGATTGGCTATGTGATCCCGAGTATTTCAGAATTATTCAAGCGAATGCAGGTTCAGTTGCCGCCCCTGACCCGATGGGTCCTCAAGGTTTCAGATGTTGTCGGCACCCATTTCTTCTCGTTCGTGGCGGGTTTGCTCATCCTGGTTTTGGGGAGTGTCCTCCTGGTGCGACATAATACGACAATAAGGTACAAATTGCAGGAACTGGCACTCACCCTGCCTGTTTCTAAAGTTTTGGTTTCCTCATCAGCCCTGGCATTTATTACCGAGTACCTCAGTTTGCTTATCAGCGCGGGGGTTAATGTGGTTGAGTCCCTTGAGGTATTAACAAAAGCCACACGCAATGAGGTCTACAAGGAGG
>Ga0172378_10004060_pt1 | contig 13747 bp, 6 predicted proteins | sample GrowelOW332metaG_FD_119755 | JGI IMG/M metagenome (GOLD analysis project Ga0172378, IMG submission 119755) | Groundwater microbial communities from an aquifer near a municipal landfill in Southern Ontario, Canada - Pumphouse #3_1 metaG | ecosystem: Environmental > Aquatic > Deep subsurface >... | reverse complement strand
TTGTCCGCATCCTGGACAATTTCACAGAGCTTACAACAGAGCTTACAACAGAGCTTACAACAGAGCTTATAGCAAGGAAAAAGCAGTATGAATATTACCGGGATAAACTGCTGACCTTTAAGGAGCTGGGCGCATGACTACTACATACAATATGGTTGCCAGCATGGCGGAAAGCACGGTCGTGGCAGAATATGTGCGTGAAGCAGCCGCAGCCTATGAATATCAGAGTGAGGCAGCGCTGGAACAGGAGTTTATCAGCCAGCTCGAATCGCAGGGCTACGAATATCTGCCGATTCATAATGAATCTGCGCTGATCGCCAATCTGAGGCATCAGCTGGAATTTTTGAACGACTATACATTTTCTGAGCGTGAATGGGAGACCTTTTTTCAGGAATCCATCGCTAATGCAAATGAGGACATCGTGACTAAAACGCGGACAATCCAGGAAGATCATGTGAAGATCCTGCACCGCGACGACGGCACAAGCAAGAATATTACGCTGATCGACAAGAAGAACATTCACAACAACCGACTGCAGGTGCTGAACCAATATCAGGAAACAGGCGGCAGCCACGATACGCGCTATGATGTGACGATTCTTGTAAACGGCCTGCCGCTGGTCCATGTGGAGCTCAAGCGGCGCGGTGTTGCCATTCGTGAGGCATTCAATCAGATCAAGCGCTACCAGCGCGACAGTTTCTGGGCGGCCAGTGGCCTTTATGAATACGTGCAGATCTTTATCATTTCCAACGGGACGCATACGAAATATTATTCGAATACAACCCGGCTGAGCCATATAAAAGAAATGGACAAGGGCAGCAAAAGCAAGAGTAAAAAGACCAGCCACAGCTTTGAGTTTACCTCGTACTGGGCTGACGGGAAGAACAAGGTTATTGCCGACCTGATCGATTTCACCAAAACCTTTCTAGCGAAGCATACACTTTTAAATGTTCTGACCAAATACAGCGTGTTTACAGCAGAGCATCTGCTGTTGGTCATGCGTCCTTACCAGATTGCAGCTACAGAGAAAATCCTGTCGCGTATTGAAGTTTCTACTAATTACAAGCAGACTGGTACGATTGAAGGCGGCGGCTATATCTGGCATACGACGGGCAGCGGCAAGACGCTGACGTCATTCAAGACGGCGCAGTTGGCAACAAAGCTGCCTTATATCGATAAGGTCCTTTTCGTCGTTGACCGCAAGGATCTGGATTACCAGACGATGCGGGAATACGACCGCTTTGAAAAAGGTGCGGCCAACAGCAACAAATCGACGCGGGTACTGCAAAAGCAGCTCGAAGATTCGGCTGCGAATATCATCATTACGACAATCCAAAAACTCGATGTATTCATCAGTAAGAATAAAAAGCACGATGTCTATAAAAAGCATGTCGTCATCATATTCGATGAGTGCCATCGCTCACAGTTTGGTAATATGCATCAGCAGATCACGAAACACTTCAAAAAGTATCATTTGTTTGGCTTTACTGGTACGCCGATTTTTGCTATGAATTCCAGAAACGGGGGCAATCCACTTCTTAAGACGACCGAGCAGGCATTTGGGGAAAAACTTCATACCTATACGATTGTCAATGCCATCAGCGATGCCAATGTTTTGCCGTTTCGCATTGATTATTTTGATACGATTCGGGAAAAAGAAGGCACGCAAGATAAAAAGGTTTCAGCCATCGATAAGGCAAAAGCACTGGGCGCGCCGCAGCGCATCCGTAAGATTGTTGCCTATACGCTGGAACATTTTGACCAAAAGACAAAGCGCAACAGCTTTTATTCACTCAAGGGGCAGCGGGTAGCCGGGTTTAACTCGATTTTTGCCGTGAGCTCCATTCCGGTTGCGATGCAGTATTACCAGGAGTTCAAGCGCCAGCTCGAAGAAAACGGACGCAAGTTGACGATTGCTACGATATTCAGCTATCAGGCAAATGAAGAAGATCCGGATGATCTCATTGCCGATGAGGATTTTGATACGGGCCGTCTGGATCAGACCTCACGAGATTTTCTGGAAGCGGCTATTGCTGATTACAATGAAGATTTCCATGTCAATTTTGATACTTCGGCGGACAAATTCCAGAACTACTACAAGGATCTCTCACAACGAGTGAAAGATCGTGAGGTTGATATTCTGATCGTTGTTGACATGTTACTGACCGGTTTTGATGCGACGACGCTCAACACCTTGTGGGTCGACAAAAACCTGCGCCATCATGGGCTGATCCAGGCATTTTCCCGTACGAACCGCATTTTGAATTCGGTTAAGACCTATGGGAATATCGTCTGTTTCCGAAACTTAGAGAAGGAAACAAACAATGCGATTGCCTTGTTTGGTGATAAGGATGCCGGTGGCATTGTACTGCTCAAAAAATATGAAGCATATTACAATGGTTACGATGAAGATGGTAAGCATAATGATGGCTATACTGAACTTATTGAGAAATTAGAGCAGGATTTCCCTGTGGGAGAAGCCATTATCGGCGAGCAAAATCAAAAGGATTTCATCGCCTTGTATGGATCGATTCTGCGTCTCAAGAACATCCTGACAGCCTTCGATCAATTTGCTGGACAGGAAATATTGTCCAGCAGGGACTTTCAGGATTATCAGAGTATCTATATCGATCTGTACCAGGAATTTACGAAGGACAAGGCTGGCGATAAGGAAAACATCAACGAAGATATTGTTTTTGAAATTGAGCTCATCAAGCAGGTCGAGATTAACATTGATTATATCCTGATGCTGGTGGCGAAATATCACGATTCGAACTGCAAGGATAAGAGCATTCTTACGACGATTACCAAAGCTGTGGATTCGAGCTTGCAGCTGCGTAGCAAGAAGGAACTTATTGAAACCTTCATCAAGACAATCAACGCATCTAGTAAGGTCGAAGAAGATTGGCGAGACTTTGTCAAAGAGCAGAAAGAAGCGGATCTATCCAAGCTCATTGTCGAGGAAAAACTCAAGCCGGAGGAAACCAAGAACTTTGTCGATTTGTCGTTTCGTGATGGCGTGCTCAAAACGACTGGCACGGATATCGATAAGATCCTGCCAGCGGTATCGCGGTTTGGCAGCAGTAACCGGGCGGAGAAGAAGCTGGGGATTATTGAAAAGCTGAAGAAGTTCTTCGAGAAATATCTTGGGATAGTTTGAGGATGAGGATTTCATAAATCAAGGAGGTCAAAATGTAATGTGTGAATATGAACGGAAACACAAAGAAGATTTACCTGTTTTAGCAATATGTTATGACTTTGACAAGACGTTATCTCCAGATGATATGCAGGCGCAAGGCTATATTCAATCTGTGGGGTACGATAGTAAGGATATTAAGAAGTTTTGGGAGGAATCTAATGGGATGGCGCATGCGAATGATATGGATAGCAATTTGTCCTATATGTATAAGATGGTTTATGAGGCAGAAGGAAGATTTGTTTTTAATAAAAAGGCACTCATGGAATATGGTTCTAAAGTCAGCCTTTTTCCAGGCGTTGGGGAATGGTTTAATAGAATCAATGAATATGGTAGAAAGCATAATGTAATTGTTGAACATTATATTATTTCTTCGGGGCTTAAGGAAATGATTGAAGGAACCAAATTAGCTAAAGAGGGTGTTTTTGAAAAGATCTATGCCAGTTCATTTTTCTATAATGAAAAAGGTGTTGCTAAATGGCCGGCACAAGTAATCAATTATACCAGTAAAACTCAGTTCTTATTTCGCATAGAGAAGGGGGTTTTAGACATCAATGATTCAGGGGTAAATGAATATTTTCCGCCGGAACAAATACGCGTTCCATTTAGAAATATGGTGTATATTGGTGACAGCGATACGGATATTCCATGCATGAAATTGGTTAATTCTTATGGAGGACACTCAATCGGCGTATATGATCCATCGACTGGTAATAAGGAAAAAGTTTACAAAATGATAAAAGATAATCGGGTTCGGTATTTCGCGGAAGCAGATTATTCCTATGGAAAGAAGCTGGATTTGCTGATAAAAGATATTATTAAGAAAACAGCAGCATATGAGGTTCTTGAGAATAAACATATTGATGCATGCCAAGAAGTGAAAGAGCATTTGCGAAATAAGAAACAATAAGATTGTTGAGTCGAGCATGTTGTCTTTAAAAGTATACATTTATAAACCCTCCTGCTATACTAAAGACTGATATAGTAAGAGGGTTTGTTATTTTTATTTTCCGATTGATTTTCAAGATGATACAAGGCTGAGAATATATTTTGTATTGGAGGTTGGGATTGAACTATCAGGAACTTTCGGATAGTTCAAATTGGGGGTATTATGAGTAAAGTAGCGTATGTTCGGGTCAGCAGTAAAGATCAAAATACTGGGTGCCAACATAAGGTATTGGAGAAATATGAGATAGATCGTTTTTTTGAAGAAAAAATCAGCGGGAAAGATATGAATCGACCAGAACTTAAAAAGCTGCTCGACTGGGTGTGTGAAGGTGATATGGTTTATGTTGAGAGTTTTAGCCGGCTTGCTAGGAACATGTTGGATCTATTGAAGATTGTAGATGTACTGACGCAAGAGAAGGTTGGGTTTATCAGTTTAAAGGAATTCATTGATACCACGACGCCGGCCGGTCGACTTCAACTAGGGGTATTTGTAGTTATCTATCAGTTTGAACGCGAAGGTTCGAAGAAACGTCAGCGGGAAGGCATTGATTTAGCTTTAGCAAAAGCCAGAACGTATGGTAGGCCGAAAATAGGTATTGATCAAGCTTTTGTTGATGCCTACAGACAGTGGCGAATGAAACAAATAACGGCTGTAGAAGCTATGCGTTTGGCTGGGATGAAGAAAAACACATGGTACAATCGAGTGAAGGAATACGAAGCCAATTCTGCTTCGGAGGAATAGTAGAATATTAGCCTGATTTCTTGTGTAACGTTCTCTTAAAAAGTATGAGAAGGCAATCATGTCGGTTGAGTATTCAGTAAACAGGTATCCTTATAATAGTCGTTGTAATTGTGCTTGCTTTGGTAAGGGATGTGAGTTTTTTATATAAACAACGGTAGCCCCCCCATAGCTTCTCCTAAGGAAATGATTGATAGAGACAATTATTTTAGGTTGTTAATTGCATATTGCAAAAATTAAAAAATGATATAATGTTGTTGTATTGTCAATTACATGAAAAGTATGGTGAGAAAAATTAAGTCGTAAGGAGAAAGCAATGGATGATAAAGAGAACGTAAAATCAATTTTTGAGTTTATTAAAGAACTTGGTGCACTTAAAACCAAAATTGTAAATGATATTGTTACACAGCCGTGGTATCGATATGTGAAAGATATTCCATATGATGATGAATATGTTTTTTTTCATTATCGTGATATAACAGCAGATGATGAAAGTGAAGATAAGATGGATGATGATATCATTCTTTCTGTGAAGAAACCAGAATTTATTTCTTGTCCCGAACCAAGTCTTATCATACGTTCTTGGCTGGAACCAATGTGGGATCGTTTTGATGAAACGGTTAAAGTGAAGAAATTGCGGCTTAAGGAAAACATAAAACAAGAAGAGTCACAGAGTCTAGGTGTGCCTGCCGCAAAAACGAGTATAGAAGAAACTGAAATAGATTCGCATAAAGAGCAATTTGAAAAATTTCAGGATAATCCATCAAGAGTTCAGGCTTATGGATTATGGATTAAGCAACGCGAAAAATGGGCGGAGAATCAGGTTTGGGTTAATCGTATTCGGGAATTATTTATTGAGTTATATCAGTTAAATATGGATTTGAAGCAGAATTCGGAAACGCAAGAATTGATGATTGGTAATGGTATTTTTATAGACAAGGAGCATCCAAATATTCATCATCCTATTTTATTAAAACGTGTCCGTATTACTTTCGATGCGGAAAAAAACGAAATTTTTATCCGCGATTCTAATATAAATTCAGAACTATATACTATGGTTTTTACAACGCTGGAGGGCGTTAATCATACGGTTGTGCCTAAATTGCAAGAGGACTTGGATAAGGGAGGCTATCATCCGTTAGACCGAAATGATGCGTATGGCTTTATGAAGTCATTACTGCATAGTCTTTGTGCAGAGAGTAAGTTTATTGAAGAAAACGAAAAAATCCCAACGGGGACGAAGGATCGGTTCTTTTTACAGGTGAAACCGGTATTGTTTATGCGCAAGAAATTGGATGGACTATCAAAATTTGTTGATAAAGTTATAGAGAATATTGACAATACAGGATATGTACCACAATCTATCAGAGCGATTGCAGGAGATCATCAAGAAGAGCCGGTGGCAGATACATCGAAATCCACTATAGATCAACAGCTTGCGGAAGTAGGCGGAGAAGATATTGATATATTGTTAGCAAAGCCGGCAAATAGGGAACAATTGGCTATTGCACAGCAAATAGAACACCATAACTCTGTGTTAGTGCAGGGACCTCCAGGAACAGGCAAAACGCATACAATCGCTAATTTAATGGGACATTTTCTTGCTAATGGTCAGAGTGTGCTCGTTACGAGCTATACGAAAAAGGCACTGTCTGTACTTAAAGATAAGTTGCCTGAACAACTACAGAGTCTTTGCGTATCGGTTCTTGATGACACCAATAAAGATATGGAACGTTCTGTTAATGGGATAACAAATTATATTGCAAGTTATAATTCTCATGAGTTAAAAAGGAAAATGGATGATGCACAACAAGCACGACGTGAAATTATAAAAAAATTGTCGGATGTGCGTAAAAAGATATATCAGATTCAGTACAAGGAATATAAAGACTTGATCTATAATGGTGAAGGAATCTCGCCGACAGATGCAGCTCGATTTGTTTATGAACATACAGAAGAATATTCAAATATTATACCAGGAAAGGTGCTTATAGGAAGACCACTTCCTCTGAGTTTTGAAGAAATAGCAAAACTTTATCATAGTAATCAAGTCATTTCTTATCAAGAAGAGCAGGAATTAAAAAATGACTTGCCAGATCCGAGAAACATACCTGAGCCAGATTGGGTAGGCGAATTGTTGATTGTAAAAGAAAAAGCAATAGAGCATATTCAAGGGATAGCAAAACAATTGAATATGCAGGTGGAATTTACTGGTGATGTACTTAAACTGACACAGGTAGACATGAATTTAGAGATTTTATTACCCCTTGCAGAAAAGGATAATATTCAAGAGCTCCAGAAATATCTTAATTCATTTGAAACTATAGAGGATTGGAATATTTATGCAGCTGTTGATGGCAAAAGAGGTGGTGGACATCGAAATTGCTGGAATGTGCTATGCAAAAGTATTGATAGAACGGTAAAAATTTCAGGAGATGTAATTAGTGAAGAATTTGGTAAGGAAATAATTATTTCGTCGGATGCTAATATAGAAGAAGTTCTCAACGTTATTGAGAAAATGCGGGTTATTTATGAAGAAAGTGGGAAAATAAGCCATATCAAGAGATTTTTCAATAAAGCCTATGATCAGGTTGATTGTTGGGTGAAAATCAATGGTGATCCCATAGGATCAGCTGAAGAATGTACATTGATACTGGATTACCTGAAATTAAAGCAAACACGAGAACAGTGCGGGCGATATTGGGACGATTTACTTGTAAAACATGGAGTGCCTAAATTTATAGAGTTAGATTGTTCAGAGCCGGAGAATGTTGCACAAAAATCTGTTTCTAAGATTCAACGGTATCTTGACTGGTATGATCATGAATATACTCAGTTAAATGAACTTATGAATGGGACAGGCGTGAGTCTAAACCAAATTATGCCAGAAAACCCATTTGCGAACGATGCTGAAAGAATTAGGCAGGTTCTAGTTGGTGTGCGTGAGATAATGCCTAAGGTTTGTGAGATACAGATAAGCTACTGTGAATATAATAGGGTTTGTGGTGAACTTGTTGCAGCAAACAGTGAGATCGAGCGTTTGAAGACAAATAAAGCGGTGCTTTGTAGCAATCTAATTCATGCGTGGGCTAATCATGATATGGTAAGCTATGATGACATTTATCGTAAGATGGTGCTTCTTTATAATAAAAATGAAGTTCAGCATAAACGTGCAGCATATCTCGACAATATTTATGAAGTAGCACCAGAATGGGCTGAAAGCATCCGTATGCGTTTAGGAATACATGGCGCGGATAAAGTACCGGAAAATATTAGTGAAATATGGAAATGGAAGCAGTATGAAGCCATGTTACAGGAAATAATAAATCAGCCTTTTGAGGAGTTACAGAAAGAAAACCGTGAGCTAAGTCAGAGTTATCGTAAGGAGACCGCTCGGGTAGCGGAATATAGTGCATGGTATCATTTGCTGCAGCGGACGGAAAAAAATAGGAATATTCAGCAGAACTTAGTTGGTTGGCAGCAAATCACGAAAAAAATTGGTAAAGGAACAGGGAAAAGGGTGCCTATGCTTCGTGCAAAAGCTATGGCGCTTATGGCTGACTGTCAGACCGCAGTTCCTGCATGGATAATGACAATTGGGACTGCATTGAATAGCTTAGATCCGATTAATAATCAATTTGATGTTGTTATTGTAGACGAGGCAAGTCAAGCGGACATATCGGCATTGACGATGCTATATCTCGGGAAAAAGGTAATAATTGTTGGTGATGATAAACAAGTAAGTCCACTTGCTGTTGGCGAGGAACTCAGCCAGGTAGATCATCTCATTCAGATGCATTTGGAAGGAAAAGTTCCGAATGCTACAGTGTACACGGGGACTACATCGCTTTATGATATTGGGAAACAAATATGTCATCCGTTGATGCTTCGTGAGCATTTCCGTTGTGTGCCTGATATTATTGAATTCTCAAATATCTATTGCTATGATGGAAAAATCAAACCATTACGTGATAACAGTAGTTGCACTCTTTTGCCGGCAGTTGTTGATTATCATGTTTCTGGAATACGGGATGCTCGAAGAAAGACAAATCAGGTAGAAGCAGATGCGACAGTGGCATTGATTCAAACAATGGCTAATAATTCTGAGTATAAGAATAAGAGCATTGGTGTGATTTCCTTGTTGGGTAATGACCAGTCCAAGCTTATAACAAATTTGCTATTGAAGAATAATGTTGATATGAATGAACATGATATTCTTTGCGGGGATGCATCTCAATTTCAGGGAGATGAACGGGATGTTATTATTCTAAATATGGTCGATAGTAATGAGAAGGAGACACCAGTCCGTCTTGTACGAGATGATAAAACGTGGCAGCGTTATAATGTTGCTGTCAGTCGTGCGAAGGATCAGATTTGGATTATTCACTCGTTGTCGCGGGGGAAAGACTTGAATGTCGAGGATGTTCGTAGCTATTTGCTGAAATATGCGGCGAATCCGCATGAATTGGAACAAGAGAGAGAAAAAATTAAGCAAAAAGCAGATTCTCCTTTTGAAGAAGCGGTTGCTGGAACGTTGGTTGCTCATGGATATGATATTGTTCAGCAGTGGCCTGTCGGGAAGTATCGAATTGATATGGTAGTTCGTGATGGCAATGAGAAAGTAGCTTTGGAATGTGATGGCGAACGTTATCATAGTGGAGAGCAGAAGGTTCGTGAAGATATGGAAAGGCAAACTATATTAGAACGGCTTGGATGGCACTTCATCCGTTTGCGTGGCAGTGAATATTATAGCAATCCTGAACAAGCAATGATACGCGTCATGCAGAACCTGAAAGAACAGAATATACAACCTTCGGCGATAAAAACGGCAATGATGGAGGATACTGAATTGGTGCAAGAGCTGAAACGGAAAGTGACAGAGACCTTAAATCGTGACGAAAAGGTAGCTGAAGGTATCGAACTATCACGAAAACATCTAGTTTTTGCTTAATTTGGGAATGAAAAATTCACATAAAGAAAACGAAACAAGATAAATCTTTATAGTATTTAGGTAGGGCAATGGCAGAATCAGTGTGAGATGTAGGTAAGATCCAGATAAATGAGGTGGCTAATTATTTGTTTGTGCCAGTGATTTGGTAGTATATATTTATTCAGACGCTGTTAAAAAAACGGAGCGCTCGGAGGCAGAAGCTAATTACAGACTAAGTAAATTAATAAATAAGTTTTATTGCCTAGGAAAGGATGCTAAATATGTATGAAATTGAAGCAAAACGGTTGAAGCAAAATACGGAGATTATGGAAAACACATTTAAAGCTAATGATTTGAAAATAATGGGTTTTAGTGTAAAGGCTGAGGAAGATGGAAACTGTAGTTTTTTGATTGAGATAAGTGGCGGGAAAATAGAGGAGTGTGTTTCTGTTAAGGTAAACTTATACGATTCCGCTGGGGATGTTTTTGATATAAAAGATGTGTTAGTGACTGAAAGCTTTGGTGGTTATGATGCACTAAAACTTGAGTTTTATGATGAAAAAGTTTTTGAAAAAGTTGTTAGTGCAAGAATTTATGTCGTGGTATAAATGGATAAGTGTTGACAATCCATCCTTATAATAGTCGATGTAATCGTTCTTTCCCCGATTCAGGGTGTGAGCTTTCATCGGAGAAAGCATTTTCTACATAAACAACGGCGGTATTAATATTTCCTGCTGCAGCAATAGCTGCTACAGACATCAATTTGTTTCTATTGGTGACGTCAATGAGAAAAAACGTTCCAAATAGCAGGGAGTAATTGATAGAAGCTGATACATCTAAAAAGATTGCATCTTCATGAATTGTGATTTTTCATAGGATATGAGTGGAGAATATAAATAATGAATGAGAATATCTGCATATTTTAAATGGGGGGGAACCCAAGAACAGCGGCATGTTTTGGCTTTGCTGTACAGAATAAGAAAACGTCTGGTTGGCAGATTGGATCAATGAAAAGGATGGCGGCAGAATAAGATGCCAAGGAGGGCTTGTTTTTCTTGGCGAATTTTTTAGCTGCAAGTGACATGCTCCTATATCAAGATTTAGCACAAATTAAAATGAGAAATTCTTTAGCTTATTAATTAGCAAATCGGTATTTGCGTTCGTACTCATCTGGGATAAATAATTGCAATGGCTGTGAATGCTCACTATGTTATAAAAGGTTTCAATATATTCGAAAACCAAACGGTCCGCATGAGTATAATCACGGATTTTTAAACGATGCAATCACTCGCGCTTAAGAAGTGAATGAAAAGATTCAATATCTGCATTATCGTGAGGATATGCTTTTTTAGAGTAAATAAGCTGTATTTGTTCAGTTGCTTTGTGGTGTTTTTTTGAAACATAATTGACTAAAAAAAGGCGCTGTCGCATGAAGTGATTTTTTACGTCTGCGGCGGCGCTCTTTTTTGTCACAAAAACTGACTTTATAAAAATGTTGCAGTTTTGATTTTAATCAAGACCACAATATTTATTATAGAGCCACAAAAAGGAGTTGCTTTTCAGCAACTCCTAAAATTTCCTCTGGAGCGGGCAAGGAGAATCGAACTCCCATAATCGGCTTGGGAAGCCGATATGATGTTATTTTAAGATCGGATACTATGCTGTAAAAAAGTATTGTGAACCATTGATATATAAGGAAATAAAGCAGCTTTTGCTTTTCCAGTGCAGAGCCTTTTTTTACGAATGCTTTCAGTTATTTTGACTGATTTTCCATCATTTTTTCAGCGATAAGGTGCAGATAAGGTGCGATATAGCTGTAGAGTGAAAGTTCACTTTTATGTGGCTTATGAGTTGAGTTGTATGTTAGGATCAAAAAAGTTGCTCGATTTGGTTGGTTTTAGTCGTAAAATCTTTAATGAGTTGCTGGAAATAGTTTTTGAATTGAGTCTTGACTATGGAGGCGTCGACTGTTTTTTGTTCATGTTGAGAGTTCTGAATATAAGTATTTAACTTATATTTATTTAAGGTAATACCATAAAAAACCTTAACATTGCGAGTGTTTTCTTTTAAATCGTAAATGCTGACGGCTTTATCTCTTTTTACATAAAAAACTGGAGAAATTTTTTTGGATAATAAGTCGGTTAAATTCTTAGAAAGGTCACAGATATTCGTTTTATCGGTATTGTGCCAAGCAGTATATGCCTGAATTAAATCATCTTTTGTAGTATAGTTCAGTTTATCAATAGAGAGTTTTGTAGCAAGATTTTTTCGCAAAGTATCATTTTTGCTTCCTTCAATAGTTTGATTATCAATGATAGTTTTAATTTTTTCCTCGGGAATATTAGAAGTGGTATTTGTGCAGAACTTCTCTAGGAATGTAGCAAGGGATTCTTCCTGAGTAAGAGGATGATCAGAAGCTGAAATCATATTTTGGTGGTGCGACGCCTTATCACTATCATCACTTTGTTCATCCATGAAACAGTATATGGATGTTAAAACAATGAAAAGTGCTTCAAATGGAAATAAATAAGAAAAACTATTTTGAGAGATATCACCCTTGAAGTCGATGAGATCATAAGAACTATCTTCAGGGAGATCAGCTAATACTTTGCGTGTTTTAGCAAGGTCATCTGTAATGTATATATAGTGAGTTATGCTATCGTGGGTAATTGTGCCAAAAATTGGATCATCAAGGATCTTGAATCTTTTAGAAGAAATTAATTTTTTGAATAGGCTGAGATCTTCACGCCCTGTTAGAGGGGTGTCATCGATGTTGATAGTTGTAGCTATAAAATCGTCGCTAATTCTAGAAGTGGCAGATTTAAAGTCCGATAATTCAGATAGCGTATATTGATAACAGATGGGATGAAGTAATGACTTTGCTGCATTAATATTAGTATTTAGTCCATATGCCATTGCTTCTAATTCGAGATCTGTGAATGATGATGCAAAAATAGAGCGAAGTAGAGATTTGATAAAAAGCTTGTTTGTACAGTGAATGACGGTTAATTTGTGGTGTGATAAAGTTGAAGTCATGCGAAAATTCGTTCCCAGATATGAAATAGCAATTAGATGGAAGAATTTAGAAATTGTTTTGATATTGCCGTTTGAAATAGTATAGAGAATAGTGGATATATTGTCATAGGCATTACTAGTTGATGAAATATGATTTTCGATGGGTGGGGCAATAATATTGCGTACATGAAAATAAGAAAATAACGATGAAGATAATTGTAATTGTCGATAAACTTCTTCGGTTATTTTTACAATGGCACTATTTTGTCCATCCGAAGTATCGTTTTGTGCAATGATTTTAGAAAGCAATTCAGGAGAAAGTTTGTGTAATAAATATGTAGCAGCTATTAGACGAACAAAAGTGAATGGAGGAGATATATTCGGGGGGGCTTGGTTAAGAGAAGTTTTATTATAGCTGTTTCTTTGATACCAATAAAAAATACCGGATAATTCAAGTAGTGTTGGAGGCAAAACTTGAAAGAGCGATAGACCACTAATCACAGCTTTTTGGGGATCGTGTGGCCAGGTTTGATCTTTGAGGAATTGTTCTTGCTGTTTGTCACTTAAATAAGGACAGTATGTAAGTAGATTTTCCAAATCGTTTTTGGTAAAAATAAATGATTGGAATTGATTTGAATAATAAAATATATTATTGTCAAATAGATAAGGCGTGATATTGTTTTTAGGAAAGATGCATTGAGCTATACATTGGAAAAAATTCATGCTTTTTTGACGACAGTCGCTATTAGGACAAACTCGTTTAATATAGTATTCTAGATTATTAAAATATTTAGTTGTAGTTTGCTCTGCGGTTTTCAATGAGGATGTTTTAGAAGCTGCTTTATAAATTTTCTGAAACATAATGAGTCTGCTGCGTTGATTTATATCTAGATTTCCGGTATTTACTCTTGGTAATGAA
>Ga0172378_10004059_pt1 | contig 13748 bp, 14 predicted proteins | sample GrowelOW332metaG_FD_119755 | JGI IMG/M metagenome (GOLD analysis project Ga0172378, IMG submission 119755) | Groundwater microbial communities from an aquifer near a municipal landfill in Southern Ontario, Canada - Pumphouse #3_1 metaG | ecosystem: Environmental > Aquatic > Deep subsurface >... | reverse complement strand
TATGTCCCTTACGCAGGAAAACTAAAGGATAATATTCAAATTACACTGGGGAAAATTAAATCTACACTGTGTAGCTGTGGAGCTCATAACATTGCTGAATTAAAACAAAAAGCAAAATTAACTGTTGTTTCGTCTACAAGTATCGTGGAAGGCGGAGCGCATGATGTTATTCTTAAGAATACAAATATTTAATATGTCAATTAATAAATTTTATATCCTACTGGCAGGATGTTTTTTTTTATGTAATTTAAATATTACCAGTGCATGCACTAATTTTCTAATTACAAAAGGAGCTACGACAGACGGTTCCTGCATGATTTCTTATGCTGCAGATTCTCATACGTTATATGGGGCATTACATTATAGTCCTGCAAAAGATTATCCCCAAAATGCTATGCGTGAGGTATACGACTGGGACTCAAATAAATTTATGGGGGAAATACCTCAGGTACCACATACATACAGTGTTGTTGGAAATATAAATGAATTTCAGGTAGCGATTGGTGAAACTACTTTCGGCGGAAGAAAAAAAATTCAATCACAGAAGGATGCAATTATGGATTATGGAAGTCTTATGTATATTGCTCTTGAACGTTCCAAAACAGCCAGAGAAGCGATTAAGGTAATGACCTCTCTGGTTGAGGAATATGGATATGCCAGTGAAGGAGAATCTTTTTCCATTTCTGATCCTAATGAAGTATGGATCATGGAAATGATAGGAAAAGGGAATAATAATAAAGGAGCCGTGTGGGTTGCCAGAAAAATTCCGGATGGTTATGTATGTGGCCATGCCAATCAGGCCAGAATTACCACTTTCCCGCTAAACGATTCTGATAATTGTCTATACGCTAAAGACATTATAACTTTTGCCGAAGAAATGAATTGGTTTGACGGTAAAAATAAGGATTTTAGTTTTTCTGATATTTACGCACCTGTTAATTTTGAAGGGGCACGTTTTTGTGATGCCCGGGTATGGGCAGGTTTTAGAAAAATCGCCTCAGGCATGGATAAATACCTCAGTTATATTGAAGGAAATGTAAAATTTGGTGGTAAATACAATTTTGCCACAAACCGTCTCCCATTATGGGTAAAACCTGACAAAAAACTTTCACTAAAAGATGCTTTCAGGCTAATGAGAGATCATTTCGAAGGGACTCCGCTGGATATGACAAAAGACCCCGGAGCCGGACCTTTTAAACTTCCATACAGATGGAGAGGACTTACATGGGAAATAGATTCCACAACATATATTAACGAAAGGGCAGTTTCCACCCAGCAAACCGGATTCTCTTTTATTACACAGAGCCGCTCATGGCTATCCAATCCTGTTGGGGGAATTTTATGGTTTGGCGTTGACGACACATTCAGCACCTGTTATGCTCCGATGTATTGCGGAATTAAATCTGTACCTGAATGTTTTGCAGAAGGAAACGGAGACTTGCTCACATACTCTTCCACTTCGGCGTTCTGGACATTTAACAAGGTTGCCAATTTTGCATATTTAAGATACGAGGATATGATCGTCCCAATTAAGAAACTTCAGTCTCAGCTGGAAAACAAATTCATATCTTATGTTCCCTTTATTGATGAAGCTGCCGAATCTTTGTTAAAAAAAGATCCCCAAAAGGCAAGAGAATTTCTTACTGAATTCTCTATAAATGAAGCAAATAACATGACTCTAAAATGGGGGAAATTATACGAATTTCTATTAGTAAAATATATTGATGGTAATATCAAAAAGGGAAAAGACGGAAAATTCAGCAGAACTAAAGATGGAATATCTGTCTATCCTGATCAACCGGGATATCCCGAATGGTGGTATCGTGCCATTGTAAAAAGCACAGGAGAACACTTAAAAGAAATTATAAATTAAATATTCCTTTTCCCTGTCTTATCATAACCGGAGATTCTCCGGTACAATCTATAACAGTGGAAGGAGAAATATCTCCTGCACCACAATTAAGTACCAGATCCACAGAATTTCCAAGTTTTTCGTGAATAAGTTCAGGATTAGTTGTGTACTCTATTATATCATCTTCATCATGAACAGAAGTTGAAAGAATAGGATTTCCCAATATGCGAACCAATTCTGTTACTACAGGATGATCCGGAACGCGGATACCAATTGTTTTCTTCTTCCCTTTAAAATATCTGGGCACATTATTATTAGCGTTCAGAATAAAAGTAAACGGACCGGGAAAACAACGTCTCATAAGTTTAAAAACCTGATTTGAAATAGGTCTGCAATAATCAGAAAGATGACTTAAATCGCTGCATATAAATGAAAAATTTGAATTCTCAACCGGTATCTTTTTTATTCTTGCCACTCTTTCCACAGCTTTCTGGTTCATTACATCACAACCTATTCCATATACGGTATCGGTTGGATAAACAATAACTCCTCCGTTACGCATAATATTAACAGCTTTTTCAATCTCCCGCATATCAGTATCTTTCTTATATATCTTTACCAGCATAAAATTTACGTTTTAAAAGCAACTGCTAAGTATTAGTTCATTTTTTTGCGGCTAAAGTTACTAATTTCCCAAGAATAAAAGACTAAGCACCAATAATAAAGAGCTATAAAATTAAAAAGGCATACGTATAAATTCTATAATTATCTAAAATAATAAAATATTATACATAACACACTTAATCTAAAACAAGTAAAATTTATTATCACTTAAAATTCAACATAATATATATTACAAAAATTTCTGACAAAATTTAATTGTTAAAAAATTATAAAAATCTATTTTCATACATAAAATTCAGGCACATTCTTTATATTGAAACAAAATTACCATTTTATAATCCGAAAAATACTTTATCTTCGCATCCAAAAGAATTCAATATGACAAATAAGAAGTTTAAAGGACAGCTGGAAGAATTCAGCTATGCTTTGGGACTGTCGATCGCTAATAACCTGATCCAGTCGAGAGTAAAAAAGGTAGACACAACTATTTTTGCTGATGCAATGAAAGATGTTTTCACAGCAAAAGAAGCAAAACTATCGTCAGAGGAAGCAAATGCCATACTCAAAAAATTTTTAGAAGAACAACAAAGTTCTGAAACAGGAAAAAATGCAGAAGAAGGAATTAAATTTTTAGCAGAAAACCTGAAAGATAAAGAAGTAGCAGAAACTGCAAGCGGTCTTCAATATAAAATTCTAAAACAGGGAACAGGTAAAAAACCGTCACTAAATGATAAAGTAAAATGTCATTATGAAGGTACTTTGATTGACGGAACTGTATTTGACAGTTCAATCAAAAGAAATGAGCCTGCAGTATTCCCTGTAAATGGAGTAATTAAAGGATGGGTGGAAGCCCTTCAAATGATGGAAACAGGTTCTAAATGGAGATTATTTATTCCTTCAGAACTTGCATACGGGAAAAGTGGAGCAGGGAATGATATTGGCCCGGATGCCACTTTAATTTTTGATGTCGAATTATTGGAAATTATGTAAATTTCAAATATTTAAATAAAATAGATAAATCATTATGAAACTGAATTTTAAATCGATTATGTTAATGGGTTCTGCCGTATTGGTAATGGCAGGGTGTAGTGACAATTCACTCACAACCAAATCTGTAAATCTCACTAGTGCTGCTGACTCTGCCAGTTATGCACTTGGAATTCTCATAGGAGAAAACAACAAAAAAAATCTGGAAGCTTCTCCTGCAGGAAAAGAATTCAGTGACGACCTGCTTATAAACGGATTTGTTCATTCAATGAAAGGTGAAGAAGGTCAAATAACATCTAAAGAATCACAGACTATTGTTCAGGCCTTTTTCAAAAAAGTAAGCGAAGAAGAATCTGCAAAAAATGAAGCTAAAGGAAAGGCATTCCTCGAACAAAACAAAACAAAAGAAGGTGTTGTAACTACAGAAAGTGGATTACAATATAAAATTATCACAAAAGGAACAGGGAAAACACCTACAGCTGAAGAAACTGTAGAATGTAACTATAAAGGTACTTTGATTGACGGTACTGAATTTGACAGCTCTGAAAAAAACGGAGGAGCTGTTAAATTTAAAGTAAGTCAGGTTATTCCAGGCTGGACAGAAGCTTTAAAACTTATGCCTGTAGGTTCAAAATGGGAACTTTATATTCCTGGTGAACTTGCATATGGTCAAAGAGGAGCTGGAAAAGATATCGGTCCAAATTCTACACTAATCTTTGAAGTGGAATTGGTAAGTATTGTTCCTGATAAAAAATAAAAGACAGATTTTAATAAAAAGACAGGGGGAAATTTTAAAATTTTCCCCTGTCTTTTTATTAAGAAAAATTCAGAATTTGTACCCCCGGTAATTTATTTTTAATAATTTTGAATTTTCAAAAAGATTAACAACAAATGGATATTAAAGGAAAGATAACCCAAATTTTACCCGTAGCTTCCGGAGTAAGCAAAGCAGGAAAAGAGTGGAAAAAAAGAGAATTCGTTATCGAAATGATAGATGGCGCTTATTCAAAACAAATATGTTTCACCCTTTTTAACGACAAAATAAGTCTTATTGATAGCTTTAAAACAGGAACGGAGGTAAACGTATCATTTTCTCTGGAATCAAGAGAATACAATGGCAGATGGTATCACAATGTTAATGCATGGAGAATAGAAAGTGACGGTGGTAACATTCCACAGGATCTTCCTCCTGAATTTAATGCTGACGACATTCCTCCTGAAAAAGAAGAAGAAACGGATCTTCCCTTCTAAACAGATTAGATAAACACCGAAAAAAGAATTTATTTTTTCGGTGTTTATCTTTATATTGAAGATGGTTCTTAAAAAAAATTAGTAATCCTACAAAATGATTAACATTAATATTCCCGGACACAGAACAATAAAAATAGAACATCTGGTACTTGATTACAATGGAACATTAGCAATTGACGGGAAATTAATTCCCGATGTGAAAAATATTCTTAACGTACTAAGCAAAAAAATAAAAATTCATGTTCTTACTGCCGACACATTCGGTTCTTCAGGGAAAGAACTTACCGGCATCAATTGCAGTTTACACATCCTGTCTTATACTTCTCAGGATAAACAAAAAGAACAATATATAATCGACCTGGGCAAAGATACAGTAATAGCTATAGGTAACGGCAAAAACGATGCACTAATGCTTAAAGAAGCAATAATAGGAATAGCTGTCATTCAAAAAGAAGGTGCTTCTGTAAAATCTTTACAGAATGCTGATATTATATGTAAAAGCGTTATTGATGCTCTTAATCTACTGGAAAAAGAAAAAAGAATAATAGCAACACTCAGAAACTAAAACTAAAAATATAAATTACACCATATTTCAATCTTCTATAAATGAACTTATTTCACATGGATTAAACAGGTGCAAGCTTAACATTTATACCAAAACCCTATATATAAATTATTTAGCTCAGGCGTCTTCGTCTGGGCTTTTTTTATCTATTAGGAATACGGGATAATCAAAATAAAACTATGCGCCATTAAAAAGAAAAAACTCTGAAAACCAAATTTCAGAGTTTTTAAGCGGTGCGGACGGGGTTCGAACCCGTGACCTACGGCGTGACAGGCCGTCATTCTAAACCAACTGAACTACCGCACCTTTTTCTTTTCTTAAAAGCCCTGCAAAGATAAATATTTCTTTTTCGTTTGCAAATAAATATCCGAAAAAAAAAACAAAAAAGGTGTCATTCTAAAAAAGTGGGAAACTGACACTAAATCAAAAAATGATGAACAATTTGCATATCAATATTTTATAATTTATTAAAAAAGATTTTTCTCTTTAAGTTTTTTTTCCCCGCTCCACCTATATGCAGTCAGGTTTCCCTTTCTATAAACACATGAATCCAGACAACAAAGATTATCAGAAATTATATTAGGACTTCCCTGCAGACAATAATGACCAAAAAATACAATAGGATTATCTTTACCATATGATTCCCGTATACTTAATATTTCTTTAGGAATAGTATATGAAGGCATTTTAAAGCGACTCTCGAATGAAAGATCACGGAAAGTCTTTCCTTCAGGATTAATCCACCACTTTGAACGAAAAGACCGGTGAGGAGTTCCTTTTTTATCATATACAAGGAGATCCTTAGGCAAACGGAAATCAACTCCTTTACAAGTTTCCCAAAAGGCAGAAGACACCGCAGAATTATTTTTGCTTACCTGCTTTAAAAATGATCTTTTCAATTTATCCTCATACATTTCTTTTTTAAGTAATCTAATATTCTCATCTTTCCAGCATGCATGAACTATCCTTATAGAGCCTAAATCGAGGAATAAAGGTAAGGTCCTCAACCATTTTATATAATTATCCCATAAAGAAGGGTAATTGACAAATTCAGACAATACAGAATTAAGATCCAAATGAAGTCTGGACCATTTTTTTGTTAAGTGATGACCTTTCTTATCCCTCAAACTATAATAAAGTGCGTTGACTTCATGATTCCCCAGGACAGCATAGGCACTACCTTTATCTACCATCGTACGAATTATTTTCATCGTCCCTATAGTATCAGGTCCTCGATTAATAAAATCTCCAACAAAAATAGCTTTCCTTTTAGGATGATAAAAAAAATCACCATCCCGCTTATAATCCATTTTCTTAAGCAAATCTTTCAATAACCCTGAATATCCGTGTACATCTCCAATAATATCATACATATAAATTTCATATTTGGGAGAACAATTTATTCTTTTTTTTACAAAACACAATTATATAAACGATTGTATTGCCAGCAAAACAAATTAATTTTTACAGAAGAAACAATTTATTAACACGACATATTTTCCATTGGAAATATTTGCAAAAAGAAAACAATTAATTATATTTGTATCGTATTATACAAAAAAGATATTAAATAAATAATTAATGATGAAAAAATTAATATTCACACTAGCCGCTATATTTATTTTAACAATATCAGACGGTTTTGGACAGACCAATAATAGTAACAATAATAAAACAACTTTAAAAAAAGGAAAAGTTATGACAACAATTCAATTAACAAAAGATGAGTTTTTGAAAAAAGTGATGAACTACGAAGAAAATGATAAGGTATGGAAATACCTGGGAGACAAACCTGCAATTGTAGACTTCTATGCTGACTGGTGTGGTCCATGTAAAGCAGTATCCCCTATTCTTGAAAAACTTGCCGGAGATTATAAAGACGAGATTTATGTTTATAAGGTAAATACAGAAAATGAACAGGAATTAGCCGCAGCATTCGGAATAAGAAGTATCCCTTCTATTTTATTTATTCCTATGAAAGGGGATCCTCATATGATCCAGGGTGCTCTGCCTGAATCTTCTTTAAAAAAGACTATCGATGACGTTTTATTGAAAAAGGATGAATAAAAAGATTGAAAACAATCCTTTATGTAAAATCAGGAAAATTTATAGAGCCATAGACGAGTACGAAAATAAAATTGTACACGCCTATGGTCTCTCTTTAAATGAAGGAATGCTGCTTTGTTGCATTCAGGAATATGGCAAAACTTCTTCAACAGATATTGCCAAATCACTCGGGCTTACCTGTTCAAATACTTCTAAAGTGATTAAATCTTTAGAAACGAAAAAATTTATAAAGCGTTCTCTTGATAATAAGGACAAACGAGTTATGCTTTTCTCTATAACGGAAGAAGGCAAAAAGAAAATCAATGCTGTAATGACAGATACTAAGAATCTGCCGGCAATTATTAAGGAATTGGAAATTTAAAATTTTATGCACAAAAGCCTCAAAATTATTGAAATTATCTAGCAAGGAACCATAAATATCTATGAAAAGATAAATTAAAAATTATCAGTAGACTTTTTATACTTATCAGAAATTAATATTGATCTAATATCAGTCCGTAAATTAGTCTGTCCTTAGAAAGTTCTACACATATAATTGCAAAATACAGATACTATTTAAAGTGTATAGACATAAGTCTTTCCTGTACGGCTCCCTTTTTTAATTATTCTTTGAGAATATTCTCAATTATTTTCTGGTTCTTTAGATTATCACATTCGAAATATTTTTCTTTAAAAAATTTTCTCTGGTTTTTATTGTTATTGAGCATTTTGTATAAAAAGGTTTATAAAAAAACAACATTTTTATAAACTTATTGCTTAACATTGAAAAAAAGTTGAATAAAAATCGGATTTTTAATATCTTTGATAAATATATATGAAATGATGATTATCATTATCCATTAATCTTGTCCTAAAGATAAATCACTGTTTTACATTTCAGATGATTTTTTAATCATTATATATAAATATATTTTTAACGTATAAATTTTAAAACCAAATAATTAGATATAAATGAGTAGATCACAGGAATCTTATTTCAAGAAAGAAGTCAGAAACAAAAAAGAGAAAAAAAGAAAAGAAAAAGAGAAAAAAAAGCTGGAAAGGAAGGAAAATGAGAAACAAAAAAGTCCCGAGGATATGTTTGCCTATGTGGATGAATTTGGCAACATTTCGTCTACTCCACCCGATCCAACCAAGAAAAAAGAAGAAATAAAAGTTGAAGACATTGAAATAAGTGTCCCTAAGCAAACTGAAGCAGACAAACCAGATCCAATAAGAGGAGGAAAAGTAAACTATTTCAACAACTCTAAAGGGTATGGATTTATCGTTGACGGAGAGACAAGAATAAGTTACTTCTTTCATGTAAACAACACATTGGAAGCTGTTGATGAAGGAGATTCCGTAATTTTTGAAATTGGCAACGGTACCAAAGGTCCTGTAGCCCTTAACGTAAAACTCAAATAAAAACATCACCATTTTTCATGATTATTGCTCAGGGAAAAAGGAAATCCAATATCTCGGAATACATTCTGTATATGTGGCAGATCGAAGATCTGATCCGGGCTTTGGATTTTGATATAGATAAAATCCAAAAAACTATTGTCTCTCAATTTAAAACAGATGAAGCAACTCGTTCAAAAATATCGGACTGGTATATAAATCTGGTGAAGATGATGGAAAAAGAATTCATCAAAAAAAAAGGACATCTTCAATTTATTATTAATCTGACAGACGAATTGAACAGATTTCATATTGCACTATTCCAATCTAATGATGATATGGCTTATAACAAGCTATATCAGACAGCAAAATCTGATATTGATGATTTTATCGAAAAAAGCCACATGAAAGATGTAAGTGATATCTATGCAGCTTTACAATGTCTATACAGCTTTATGCTATTACATCTTATGAAAAAAGAGATATCTAAAGATACGACTGAAGCTGTTAAACAGATAAGTCATTTTCTGGCACACTTATCAGCACGGTTTAAACAATACGAAGAAGGTGATTTAGATATTGAATTTTGAATCTATTTCTTATAATGACACTTTTTGTAATCTCTTACTATTCCTTCTGTCATCCATTTTGCAAGTGCCTGGCGATTGCTAACTATTATTAGTCTCTGTAAATCGCGCAGATGATTAATATTTGCTATTTCCATAAAAACAGTCGTGGGATAAGAATGTTTCAACACATAAAGATTTCTGTAGGATACAGAACCTGAATAACCGCGATTTGGCTGATAGTAATCATACTTTTTTTGAAATACATTTTTCATGGTTTCTGCCATTCTCTGTCCTGTTTTACTTTTTTTGTCATGATAAAAAAAGACATCTATATTTTCTCTTTTGCTTCGGGAATCAACATGTACCACAAGCATCCTTTGAAAACAACCTTTATGTTTAATATATAATTTATTGACTACAGCTACCCTTTGCCTCAATCTGGCCAAATGATTTAAAGGAATCCTATCATGAGGATAACATGTTTCTGTTTTATCCTGAATTAAATACGGTTCATCCCTAATCCCGTCGTACAAATCCTGGATAATCATATAAACTTTGGCATCATGTTCCATAAGACATCTTGCCATACGCAAAACTACATCATATGCATATTCATCTTCACATAACACATGCCCGTTTAGTTTTCCCATAGCACCAGGATCAGGTCCTCCGTGTCCGCTAATAAGATAATATACAGCCCCTTTTAACTGATGATCTTTTATAGTTACGGTCTGATATTTTTTCCCAAATAAAGGGAAAACAATTGTTTTCGAAGGAGTCCCCTTTTCTCCAGTCTTTCTAACAACTGTTGCTTTTTTTACTGTTGCTTTTCCATCCACTATTGGAAGACGATAACTCCTGCCTACATAAAGAGAATTGTTTTTCCCTAATTTTGATTTATTTATAGATATAAATTCCTTTATATATTTCGTTGGCTCAAGACCGTTTCTTCTAAGCAAGCTATATATTCCATCACTTTTCTGTGCCTTTACAATTGGATAATTTTGCGCCTGTACATTAAAACATGAAAATAAAATAATTACAATAAAGATTATTTTACATAATCCAAAAACGAAATTATTATTATAAAAATTTTTCATAAAATTTATTTTTCATCATACATATAGATACCTTTGATATAAAAAATTTAATATTTCTTTCAAAATTACGGTATATATCGCAAAACTAAAACTATATGTATCTTTTTAGAAATCAAAAGGGCATAAATAAATATTTTAAAAAAACATCCTGAATGAAACAAAAATATTGGACAGGACTCTCTGTTTTATCAGCTATATTACTCAGCATGCCTTGGTTAGGATTTTTTTCTGCAGGTAATATACTCTTTGCTTTCTTCCCACTACTGCTTATCGAAAATTCTATCTACGCTCATAAACAAAGATACAAAAGCATTGTTTTTTTCGGGTATGCAATGCTATGTTTTTTTCTATGGAACTTACTTTCTACATGGTGGATTTCAAGAGTTACTATAGTTGAGGGAGGACTGGTCATTATACTTAATGCTCTTTTTATGGCTATAATCTGGTGGCTTTTCCATATTATTCACAAACATTTTTCTTCTTCTCTTTCTTATTTATCCCTAATTTCCATGTGGATTGGCTTTGAGTATCTACATTTTACATGGTCTATAGCATGGCCGTGGCTGACTCTTGGAAACGGATTTGCTAATTCTCCAAAAATCATACAATGGTACGAATATACAGGAGTTATGGGAGGTTCTTTATGGATTCTTATAGTCAATCTACTACTTTTTAGCATCTATAAATCTTATACACAAAAAAGGATAAAAAAAACCATTGGTAAAGGTATAAGTCTAATACTTATAATATTTATTCCCTCAATAAGTTCTGTAAGGATCTATAATAACTTCAAAGAACAAGGTCAATCTTATAAAATCGGAATTATCCAGCCTAATATTGATCCTTATACAGAAAAATTTAATAGTATGTCACAAAAAGATCAGGTACTAAGACTTCTATCCATGACAGATCGTGCTATTAGTGATTCAATCGATTTTATTCTATGGCCGGAAACAGCCATTAATTGCATTTGGGAAAATAATAAACTTATGGGAAATTATGTCCTTCATGCTCTTCACAGTAAAACAATACTCCACCCTTCTTTAAATATGGTCATCGGCGCCACTACAAAAAAGAAAAAGTTGACAGGAGAAAAGGAAGGGAAAAACCGCATAGTATATAACTCTGCTATTATGATTAATAAAAATGATAAAGTTCAAATATATCATAAAAACATACTTGTTACAGGTACCGAAAAAATGCCATTTGAAAAATATTCAAAATGGATGAACAAATTTCTTGTCAATCTTGGAGGTACAACGGAAAGTCTTGGAACTACTCCCATAGAAGAAAATTTTACTTCCTCATCAGGAATGAAAATAGCCCCGGCAATATGTTTTGAATCTGTTTTTGGCGGATATATGGCTAAAAGAATAAAACAAGATGCAGAAATGATCTTTTTTCTTACCAATGATGGTTGGTGGAAAGACACTCCAGGATACAAGCAACATCTTTCATATGCACGTATAAGAGCCATAGAAACTCGCCGAGGTATTGCTCAGGTAGCTAACACCGGGATTTCTGCTTTAATTAACCAGAGAGGTGATATTATAAAACAAACAAAATGGTGGGAAAAAACTATAATGCGGGGAGAAATAATCTCAAATGATAAAATTACATTTTATGTAAAATACGGAGACTCAATAGGCAGAGTTTGTAGTTTTATGGCTATCATGCTTCTTATGCTCTGCTTCTCAATAATTTATACCAGAAAAAATAAGACAAAAAAAGTCCGCATCAATTCGATTGTACAAAATCCCTAATTTAAAAGATTTGAGTGCCGGAACTTTCAAACTTCCACCGGTAGACTAACTACTCATCCGGATAAACCGGACTACAAGGCCTGTCTTTGAGTTCCAAAGCTTTCTCGGTATCAAATATTACTGTTGAATTTGCCAATTTTGAATCAATGCGGAACACAATATTTTTAAGAACTCTTATTCTACAATTCAAATATACGTCGTTATAAACTTCCCTGCAAATATATTTTATATCTTATAAAACATCTTCTCTATATACTACTGTTATACAAAAGGATATATTGATAAAAAAAATAATATAAAACCTTTTACCCTTTATTTTTTGTAAAAACGATTATTTTTAATGGGAATGCATCAATTTTTTACTATGATTTTTTTTGTTATAGAAAAAACTAGTTCTATATTTGCACGCACAAAAGAAAATAAGACACAACCCGGAGAGATGGGAGAGTGGCTTAATCCACCGGTTTGCTAAACCGGCGTACGAGTAACATTGTACCGGGGGTTCGAATCCCCCTCTCTCCGCAAAGAATTAAAAGACAGCACAAAGTGCTGTCTTTTTTTGTGTCTGTATATTAAATGGAAACTTGTTTACATATAATATACGGGCACAAAAAAAGAAACATCTCCGATGTTTTTCAATTCTTTGCAAGACGCCCCACCGCGCAGGTGCAGGGGATTAATGATCGAGCAAAGCGAAGATACATTCATTCCCCTCTCTCATCAAATATAAAAACTAAGAATATTATAAACTCTAATTTTCGTCCTTCAAAAACAACTCAATTACAGGAATTTCCACATTTGGTTTATTTATCGGTAACTGCAGGTTAAGATCTCCTCCGTTTACTTTTTCTTTTCCCCATGCACCGGATGTTTTACCAATTTTAATTTCTGATGCATCGTTCAAAAACTGAGCATACTTAACTTTACCGGCAAAACCCGGCATCAAAAAATTCTGCAAAGGATAAACTAAAAGATGTACATATAAACGGTTTGTTTTGGGATTATATGTTAATAATGTATTTGCCGGTGCCTTAAACTCTTCGGGAGCCTGCGTACATCCATAAATTGAGCGTGAATTATATTTCATCCATTCTCCCATTCCCTCAAGTGCTTTGTCCGCACGCGAATCAAAGGTTCCTCTTGCAGTAGGACCAACATTTAATAATAAATTACCACCTTTACTTACCGATTCTATTAAAAGTACCAATAACTGCTTGTTATTTTTCCATGTATACTCATCACGATAATACCCCCATGAGCCTGAAAAAGTCTGGCAGGTTTCCCATGGAATTTTCTTTCCGTTAATTTCAGGCCATTTAGCTACCTTAAACTGCTCAGGAGTTGTAAAATCCCAACCCCCCTTATAATCTTTTAAGTCTAAACGATCGTTCACCAGAATTCCTGGCTGAAGTTTGCGAACCATTTTTAATAAGTCAACTGATCCCCAATCATCTCTACCTTTGCCAAATTCACCAGGATAAGAAAAATCCAGCCATAGTATGTCTACTTTCCCATAATTTGTAAGAATTTCTTTAACCTGATTTTTAAGATATTTTCGATAAACTGCCATATCCCTGTTTTTGTTCAGCT
>Ga0172378_10004058_pt1 | contig 13748 bp, 6 predicted proteins | sample GrowelOW332metaG_FD_119755 | JGI IMG/M metagenome (GOLD analysis project Ga0172378, IMG submission 119755) | Groundwater microbial communities from an aquifer near a municipal landfill in Southern Ontario, Canada - Pumphouse #3_1 metaG | ecosystem: Environmental > Aquatic > Deep subsurface >... | reverse complement strand
CTATGGCTTTCACTGCACAAGAAATACTCAAGTATATCAAGAAATAATGAAACGTACTGTTGTCATTTGTCTCATACTTTTTCTTTGTAGTCATGCAACGACTGCAACCGGGATCTATGATTACAAGTTCCAAACCATATCGGGATTTGACTATAGCGGTGTATACAGTATAGTAGAGGATGTTAACGGGTTCGTATGGATCGTGAAGGCGGAGAATATTCTGCGTTACGACGGTTATAATTTTATCTCATACATCAATAAAATTCAGCAGAACGGTTCCGGGCTTATCCACTATTATGGCGCATTCCGTCATTCCAATGGAGATATTTATATCGCCAGTTCCAACGGTGTCTATCTCTATAGACCGGAAACTGACAGTTTTGACAAAGTCTATTCCTCCAATGTACGTTATATTTATGAGGATAGAAATGGCAATCTTTGGTTCGCTGACAACAACAACAATATAGGAATTTTCTTCCTTAAAGATTTTTCGTACAGACCTTTCATGATGAATGGCATCATTGCTCGAGGCAAAATGTTTACTTCACCGGAATGCGGTAACATATACATTATAACCAGTAATCGTCTTGCATGTGTTAACGATAAAACCGGAGAAATTACTTTTGCTCCCAATCCTTATCCAGGTGCCAAAATAGCCACTTTGCAGTATTTCGATAACAGTCTTTGGGTACTGACTGAGCGTAAGGGACTCTGGAGATACGGAAAAGACCAAAAATTTCATCTCATTTACACCTTTACCGATCCGTTGAATCAGACGGTAATTGCGCGTTGTATGATGCGTAATCAAACAGGAAATATATGGGTCGGTACCATGCAAGGTATTTTTATCATCAACCCTAAGACGAACAAAATGGCCATCTATCAGCATTCCAATACTTCGGGATCGTTGGTCAATAATTCCATATGGACGATTTCCGAAGACAGGATGCACAATATCTGGATAGGTACTTTCAGCGGAGAAATCAGCTTCTTACCCCACGATGCATCGAGTACATTCCATACTATCCGTTTCAGTGATTTCGGTTATTTGCAGAGTCCTGTAAGTGCCTTCATGATACAGGGTGACAAAATGTGGTTCGGTACGGAAGGTAATGGATTGTTCAAATATGAGGCTGATAAAGGAATCACAGCACATTATGCACAAAAAGACGGCAAAAATAGCCTGTGTGCCAATAATGTGAAGTCGATGATTCTTAACGGCAATAATCTGTGGATTGGTACCTATTTGGGAGGTTTGGACTGCATGAATACGCGCACAGGAGTCTTCACCAACTACAACAGCCAGAATCCCCACCGACGCATTTACAACGATCAAATCACGAAGTTGTGTCCTGAAGGCAGAGACGGATTCTGGATTCTCTATCAAACGATGAGTGAAACGTTTACCTATTTCTCGTTAACTGCAGACACTTCTGCTCACTATCATATCAGTTTTCCGAATGGCCTGTATGAGCAAAACCGACTGATTGACATAACACACGGGGACAACTGCCTTTGGTTAGCGACAAGCAGGTTCCTGGCCCGTTTTTCCATACCGAATCGGACTTGCAATTTTATTACCAAACCCATTGTACGAGACAATATTTCACAGCCTTATATCCGAGCCATCCATTTTCAGCCATCCACCGGTAAACTGTGGATAGGAACTCACAATGTCGGACTGATCGAATATGATATTAAGTCCAACAAGTACACATGCTATAATGACATACTCCGGTACGGGCAAGTGGCAATTTACAGTATGCAAGATGATAAGGAGGGTAATCTATGGTTGGGTACCAATAACGGTATTTACCGTTTCGACAAAGACCTGCACACGTTTAATCATTACGATACCTCCGATGATATTCAGGGCCTTGCTTTTTGTCCGCATGCTACATTCATTGACAACAAAGGCATTATATATATGGGCGGAACGGAAGGTTGTACCTGGTTTGATGCCAATCAAATCAAACGTAATGAATTCAGGCCCCGAACGCTGATATCTGACATACGAATTAACGATCATTCCGTTTACAAGATGTCGAGCGAGTATGCGGAAAAGATCAGTTCTGTCAGGGGTAAGCATCTACTGGATTTGAATTGGAACGAAAATAATATCACTATCGTGTTGTCTTCGAACAACTATCAGCTTTCAGCGAAAAACCGTTACCGTTATTGCCTTATACAGGAAGGGGTGTGGCCTATCCACAGGAGAAGACAAAGTTCCAACGACTGGTATGAAGTGGGGGCTAACGAGCGTTCCATTTCCATGCTCAATCTTCCTACCGGACACCATTTGTTCAAGGCCCAAAGTTGTAACAACGATGGTGTTTGGGGAGAAACGATTCAGCTTCGCATCGTTGTACATCCTATCTTTTGGGCAAGCATCTGGGCTTATTTGATATATGTACTTATTATAGGACTGATTACCACTTATTTTTTCATTTCAGCCAGACGAAACCGAGAGCTAAAAAACAAAATCTACCTTGCCAAAATGCGTATGGCAGAGGAAGAAAAGGCCAACCAGGCCAAGTTCCATTTCTTTGCGGATGTGAACCGTGAATTCAAGGAACCGCTTCTCCGACTGCTCAATACTGCAGGAGTGGAGAACGCTCAAACCATACAGTTGATGCAGCAAACCATGGACAACTACTCCAGCAAGTATTGTATTGATACCGGTGGGGAAAATAAGAAGAAAGCCATCGAAAGTCAATTGGAAAAGTTTACCCAGATGGTCAACTCCCGGATGGCAGAAGGACGGATTGATATTGACGAACTGGCTCTTGAGTTGGGCATGTCGAGACGTAAACTCTATAACTTCATTAAAGAAAATACGGGTAAGTCTATCATCGAATACATACGAAGTTACCGGATCAGTATGGCTGCCAAATATATGCTGGAGGAAAATCTGAGCATCAAGGAGACCATCGACAGGGTAGGGATAGAATCACAGTCGTATTTTATCAAATGTTTCCGTGAGGAATACGGAGATTCCCCTACGAACTTTGTTGCCAGAATAAGCGAAAATTCTGCCAAAATGAGTCATAAGAAGAAGAAATAAACCGCTAATTCTGCAATGTTGAAACAGATATTAAATATCAAACCAAATAAATCATTTTTATGAAAAAATTGTACTTTTTGCTTGAGTGCTATTTGCAGCACTCAACTTGAATGCCGTGGATTTTGAGTATGAGCTTGACACCGTCACCGGATTAGGTCAGCAGGTTGATGCTGAATAAAAAGGTCTTGTTATCCAAAACGGTAAGAAATATCTGAAGAAATAAAAACAGGAACTATCCTAAAATTAAATTAATAATTAAAATCATTAACATTTATGAAAAAATTTACTTTTTTAGCGCTCGGACTCGCTGCAGCCACGTGCGCTTTTGCACAAGATGACGATTATGTACTCGTTGAGATTGGTTCCGGTGCACAATACTATGAATACTGGGGCGATGATATGCTGGATACACTTGACGTAGACTTCACAACCTGGAATTATGATTCCATTCCTGACCCAGGATTGTCAGAAAGTGTGACAGCAGGTCACTCAGACATGATTATCGAAAGGGCAAAACTTGGTTTCTACAAATACACTATTTATGAGAATCGTCCCATCGATATGAATGGTACTGCTACCGCAACCAATGCTCTTTTCAATGGTGGCTATACACTTTTTAACGGAGTAAAAACCTCAAACGCTCTGATTGAGAACTCAAAGCGCCCAGCAATATATTTTCCTCATTATCCATACGGTATTGACAAAATTATTGTTACTGGTGTAAGTAACAAAACTGCACGAACCATGTTCTGGTCGTACAGATATGTTGGTGTCGACACCCAAGGAAATGACAGTATTTATTTTGCAGGTCTGCCTAACATGAACTTCGGCAACACCTACGATGAATATGTTGAAGAAATCAACAGCGAAATGGTAACTGACGTACATACCAGCCGTAACAGTACTGAATATTGGTTCATCACCCGTCTTCAGGTTATCCCAATGCCAGTACCAAAAGCAGCTCTTGAGAAAATAAAGGCTTCCACCTTCACATGCAGATCCGTTGCCAACGGTATCCTGATTCATGCCAGCGAAACCAGCAATGTTACTATTTACAGCCTGACTGGTGCGGTACTTCACCAAGTTACGGTATACGGTGGTGAACGTGAATTTGTAGCTATGCCTGCCGGTTTCTATCTGGTAAATAACCAAAAGGTTGTTGTTCGATAACCCCAAAAGTGCCTGAAAAATGGTTCTATCGTAAAGGACCATTTTCAGGCACATATTTTATTCTATAACCAACGGAATCAATCTAAATGAAGAAAACCCTTCTCATATTAGCCAGCCTGTCACTGATGGCATCAGCAACCGCTTACGCCAGATCTCACAACTATGCAAAAAAATATGTTCAGAGTACGGATACGTTTGCAATCATGCGTAAAAACCTGCGAGACAAGCTTATGCTCGGTCCGCTGAATTATGATCAGGGAAACTCTCTTGTTAAAACACAAATCAGCAAATTGGTTATAAATGCAACAACTTATCAAACCTATTTGGAGAAAGAACCTACGACTTATCTATGGAGCGATTATGCTGACTTAAAAGACAATATTACCAATACTCCCAAACATATCTACTACAGTTTACAGCGCCTGCATACCATGGCGCTGGCATGGGCTTATCCATCCTCCTCTCTCTATAAAGATTCAGCTCTTCTTGCGGATATCAAACGCAGCCTTGATTTTCTCTACGTCTATGCTCTAAATGAAAACACATCACTGATTGGTAACTTCTGGGAATGGCGTATTGGTGCTCCGCAGGAATACGCAGCTATTGTTTCCATTCTCTACGAAGAGCTGTCGGAAGAACAAATCGATCATTATGACAAAGCTTTCCAGACCCATGTCCGTTGGTTTACCAATAATGGTAATCTGACTTATGCAAATCAAGCCAGCATCTGCAGGAACCTGCTTTATATGGGCATACTTACCGGCAATGCTACTGACATACAAAATGCTCTAAATAAGGCAAAACGCGCCTTTTTGGATGAAACCACACTCAGTCAACGATTATCCGCACAAACCAAGTTTGAGAAAATGATTGTAGAACAAGGTGACTACCATAACTACAGCGGTGTGACGTTGAAGGAAGGCTTCTATGAAGACGGAACTTTCATTCAGCACGTGGCTATCCCTTACATTGGTTCCTACGGTTCCGAAATAATTCAGTTCGCAGCTGAGATGGTCCAGATGTTCAAAGGTTCAGGTTTTGAAGCACCTGACTATATGAAAGAAATCCTGCCAACCTGGATTAAAAAAGCCTATATTCCTTCCATCTACAAAGGTGAGATGATGCGTATGTTCATGGGACGCAACACATCTTCTTCGCACGATCCTCATGCGGCCGCGCGAGAGATAGGACTGAATATGTTTGAAACATCGTGTTTGATCAAGGATGAAGATGAACGTCAAAGTGTTGTCAATGTTTGCAAAGAGATGTACACTAAAAACTCCTACTACAATAGTATTTATGATGGTATGGATGCCATTATCAGCATGCCGCGTATTGACTCGATGATTGCTGCTGCCGACGAGGCTCCAGAACCTTATGTTTTCAATCTTGTTCTTGCTGCAGGAGACCGTATCATCCACGAGCGTCCCAACTTCCGATTAGGTATATCCATGTCGTCGAACCGAATAGGTAAGTATGAAGGATTCAGCGGCAACAACCTGAAAGGTTGGTATACGGGCGACGGAATGACTTATATTTATAACGAAAACGATCGTTCTCACTGGAAAAATTATTTTTCGTATGTCGATTTCTATCGAATGCCAGGTACAACCGTGGATGTGATTACTCGTACAACAGACCCTTCGAACATAGCCCTCTTCGATAATCCGGTAAATGCTCAATCATGGGTAGGAGGCGTGAGTCTTCGTGGTACGTACGGTGCTGCCGGAATGTCGCACGTAGGTGCCAAAGGCGATTTGGTAGCCAAGAAATCATGGTTCATGTTCGATGATGAAGTAGTTTGCATTGGCGCAGGTATCACCATGAGCGAAGATCGTAACGTGGAGACCATCGTAGAAAACCGTATGTCCACACAACCAGTCTTTATTGAAGAAGTACAACGCGTCAAGACCAAATCGAAAGAATTCAATTTTGAAAACCCTCGTTATGTTTATCTTACGGGAACAGGCGGTTACTATTTTCCACAGCCTTGTACACTTCACACTTATATCACGACCAACGGCTATACCGAATTTTACTTCAATCATGGTACTGCTCCAAAAGATCAGACTTACGAATATGTTCTTCTGCCGATGAAGTCAAAGGATGAAACCCGCATATATGCCGAGCATCCTGATATTGAAGTTCTTGTTAATACCGACCAGATACAGGCAGTTCGGGAAGATAGTCTTGGCATCACAGGTCTCAACTTCTGGAAGGCCGGAGAGATTGCCGGTATCCATTCTGACGGAGAAGCCTGCGTAATGTACCAACAAGTGGGCGATACATTGTATCTTTCTGTCAGTGACCCAACATGGAAACGCACTTCCCAAACGCTTACCATCAGTGGTGTTTACACTCTTCTCTCAGCAGACCCAAGTGACAAGGTTTCCTTGTCTTCAGAGAATCACTTCACCACGCTAACCATTGACACCAAAAACCGTATGGGTATGGGACAACAGGTCGTTTTGGGCGTGGAAGAACCTATGGGTATAAAATCTGTGATAGCCAATAAAGATATTGTGTCGTATACCATTTACGACTCACTCGGACGGTGCGTAGCAGCCGGAAATATTGGCCGTCAGCTCAATCAAAATGATATTGAGAAACTTCCTCGTGGCGTTTACATTGCAGTCTACCAAACTATTAACGGGGAGACCTTAGCCAATAAATTTATGTATTAATTAACAAACCAACTCACCAAAGATGAAACGATACCTTATAATATTCAGCATCATACTTTCATTTACCTTTTCACTTCAAGCAAACGTTTCGGACGAGACATTCGAGACCATGCGCAAAAACCTGCGAGAAAAGATTGTATTAGGTAAGCTTGATTATGATGCCAATGATCCTTTGATAAGGGCATGTCTGGATAGTATAGCCAGACAAGCTGCTGCTTATCACGAATCCATGATAAAAAATCCAACTGACTACTTGTGGACTGATTTGAATTATCTGGTTGACGAAAAAGAATACACCCCATACCACGTTCACAAATCCTACAAGCGTTTACATACAATGACTTTGGCATGGGCGTATCCATCCTCTCCATTTTATCATGATTCCACTTTACTTGCTGACATCAAGACGGGTCTTGATTTCCTTTACAAAAAGGCTTTCAATGAGAATACACCTATCACAGGTAACTGGTGGGAATGGCGTATCGGTATTCCCACCAGTTACGCTCACATTGTATCTGCTCTATATGAAGAACTTACCCCAGAGCAAATCAAGCACTACGAATTGGGAGTACAGAGACATGTCCGTGAGTGTGCCAAGACGGGTAATCTTACGTTTGCCAACCAAGCCAGCATTTGTCGGAACTTACTCTTTATGGGCATCCTGACTGGCAATGAACAAGATGTTATGGCGGCTATGCAGCATTCTGTTCGTGCTTTCGTTGATGAGACTACAATAGAGCAACGTAATCAAGCACAAGAGGCTTACGAGCAAATTGTTCGTGAACAAAGCTGCTATCAACACGACCATATTGTTTGGAAAAAAGAGGGATTCTACGAAGACGGAACCTTCATTCAGCATGTTGCCTTGCCGTATATTGGTACGTATGGTACCGAGGAAATAGAGATGGCTGCCGATATGGTCAAACTATTCAAAGGTACCAATTTCACCGTTCCTGAAGAAATAGTTAATATTCTTCCTACATGGATAGACAAGGCTTATCTTCCAGCCATCTACAAGGGCGAGATGATGTTGATGTTCATGGGGCGAGGCGTATCGCGCAACCCATACAATAACGCTGGACTTACCGCTTTGAATATCTACGAATCTCTTCCGATTCTGAAAAACGAAACCGACAAACAGCGTATCACCAATATTTGTAAAGAAATGTTTACTGATAATACACATTTCTCCAATATCTACGGAGATATGGATATGATGGTTGACAAACCACGTATCGATGCCCTGATGATAGCCGGAAAAGAAAAGGTGGAGACTCCGTTCAATATAGTACTTGCTGCAGGAGACCGCGTTATTCACCAAACGAAGGATTTCCGATTTGGACTGGCTATGTCATCCAATCGCATTGGCAAATTTGAGGCAATGAAAACCACAAGCAAAGCCGAGAATCAAAGAGGTTGGTATTCGAGTGAGGGTATGACTTATATATACACAGACTCTGACCGAAGCCACTACTACTGCTATTTTGATAGTATTAATTCATATCGCATTCCGGGAACGACGGTTGATCTTATTCCGCGCGAAGAAGGAAACTCGAGCATGATCCTTTTCAATCATTCTCCAAAGGCTCCGGATATCGCCCGTGCCGGTGGCGTGATGTTGCGGGGATTATATGGTACCGCTTGTATGCAAACACTTGGATCTGTAAGCGATATCGTAGCCAAAAAATCGTGGTTTATGTTCGATAACGAAGTTGTTTGTCTGGGTGCCGACATCAACTTACAGGACGAGCGGGAAGTGATTACCACTATTGAAAACCGTCGTACGACCCTTCCGCTTTTGGTCAACGGTAGGGAGTTGAAGGATAATTATGAATTAACGTTCAAAAATTCTCATTACGCATATTTGACTGATTTGGGAGGCTATTTCTTCCCTCAGCATTGCACGCTGCATACCAACGCTACAACGGCGGGTTACACCGAACTCTATTTAAGTCACGGTACGGCTCCTCAAGGAGCAACCTATCAATATGTACTTTTACCCACATTTACAGAAGGAGAGACAAAAGCATATGCCAAGAAACCGGATGTCAAGATACTGGCCAATAACAACAAGGTACAAGCCGTTACTGAAAAAGCTCTCGGCATTACCGGCATCAACTTCTGGGCCGCAGGCAAAGCTGCGGGTATAGAATCGGACGGAAAAGCCTGCGTGATGAAACAAAAACAGAGTGACACGATGTATCTCAGTATAAGTGAACCAACCTGGAAACGGTCTTCTCAGACAATCATTCTGGACAGAAAGTATTCACTGGTTTCGGCTCAGCCTGCAGGTATTGTGACCGTTTCGCAAAATAAAGGCAAAACCATCCTTGTTATTAACACCACTGACCGCATGGGAATGACACTGGAATTAGTTTTACATGCTGTTAAAAACGGAAAATAAAGAATCATGAAACGTATAATATTTCTGATGTCATTTCTTATGACGATAGGTTCCGCTTTTGCGCTTGAGCCGTTCACGACCGTTCATTTGTATCCAGATGGAGCTCCCGATTCAAATGGATATACTGAACAGGAATATACCGATGATTTAGGCCGTATCTTTTTCACCACCGATGCCCGTTTTGATCTATACGTACCAGAAGGCAAGGAGAATATACCTGTCCTGCTCTGTTTCCCGGGAGGTGCTTACCGATTAACCTCCGCTTACGGAGAAGGGAAAACCGTAGCAGAATATCTTGTCACCCGTGGATATGCAGTTGCTGTACTCAAATATCGATTCCCGAATACACATACCGAGGTGCCTATTCACGATGCCATCCGTGCGATGGAGATTCTGCGTGACAACGCTGAAACATGGCATCTGAATCCGCATAAAATCGGGGCTATGGGCTTCTCGGCCGGAGGACATCTCTGTTCTTCTCTTCTGACGAAATACACTTCCGAGAAATCACGTCCGGATTTTGGCGTGCTGTTTTATCCGGTCATTTCTATGAATCCGGCCATTACTCACCAAATGACCCACGATCTGTTGTTGGGAGAGAATCCTACACATGAGATGGAAGATCTTTGGTCTACCGACAAATGTGTTACAAAGGACACTCCTCCATGTCTGATTTTTGCTTGTCAGGATGACAACACTGTAGCCGTTGAGAACAGTATCCTTTTCTATCAGGCTCTTACCCGAAATCACGTTACAGCAGGAATGATACTTATGCCAACCGGTAAGCACGGCTGGGGCTTCAATTATCAGTTTGACGGTCGAGAAGTTGTTGAACACGCCTTGATGCAATTCCTCTCTGAGAGATAAAAAACACAAAAACATAATAATATGAGACGAGCATGTTTGTAAAAACGTCCAAGTTTATGAAAGTTTTAAGTAGCGAGAGCAGAGGCGAAGTTTACTTCGACTATGCCGAGTCACGCAAAACTTTTGTTCCGAAGGAACTACAATCTGACATGCGAGTTACATATAACCTTAGACAAAAAAAAATTATCGTATGAAAAAATTATTGTCCATTGTCGGATTTGGAGTTCTGGCATTTACTGCTTTTGCTCAGCAAGCCACAGTAAATGAGAAGGTTCTGAATGTCCCCACATATACTTTCTCTGATCCAAATCCCGTAGCAGCATTGTCAGCCCAATCAGGAAGGCCCACCTATCCTTATTTCCGCTTTGACGGGTTCTCGGCAAAAAGTGTCGATCAGGACTGGAAGGTGGTTGAACTGGAAAATCCTTACATCAAGGTGTCGATTCTGCCTCAGATGGGGGGTAAAATATGGGGTGCCATTGACAAGACAACTCAAAAGGAATTCATCTATCAGAATCATGTGATGAAGTTCCGTGATATTTCCATGCGTGGTCCATGGACTTCAGGTGGTATAGAATTCAACTTCGGTATTATCGGACACGTTCCAACCACGGCAACTCCTGTAGATTACAAGAAGCTGACCAAGGAAGACGGAAGCGTTAGTTGCTATGTATCCTCCTACGAATGGATAACCGATACATGGTGGACAGTAGAAATTAATCTACCCCAAGACAAAGCATATTTCACCACTAATGTTATCTGGCATAACGCCTCATCCATCAATCAACCATACTATCAATGGATGAATGCGGCATATTCTGTTCGTGGAAATGCCCACTTCCTGTACCCGGGCAATGCTTCCATCAATCACGATGGAAAGTGGGATAGTTTCCCTATCACAAAGGCCGGACGTGACATCTCATGGTACAAAAATATGAATTTTGGTCCAGATATGTCAGTGCATGTATTGGGTTACTACAACGATTTCTATAGCATCTATTGGGAGGATAAGGGTTTCGGTTCTGTCCATATGGCCAATTATGGTGACAAACTTGGTATGAAGTATTTCCTATGGAGCCAGGCAAGAAGCGGCAGTATTTGGGAAGACTTGTTGACAGATACAGATGGTCAGTATGTTGAAATGCAATCAGGACGTATGTTCAGTCAACCGAATCATGCCAGTGCTTATACCCCGTTCAAGCATACAGCTTTCCAACCGCAAGCCACCGACATGTGGACCGAATACTGGTATCCTATCAAAAATACGCGAGGCATTGTTAAATCGAGCATTGTTGGTGCATTGAATGTGGTTCGCGAAGACGGGCAACTGAAACTTTATTTCTCTCCTTTGCAGAAACTGGATACGGAGATGAGAATCTATGCAAACGATCAACTGGTTGCCACATTGCCATTGCAAGCCGAAGTACTCGAGACATGGGAGAAATCAATTCCGGCAACGGGAGATTTTGCAAAAGCAGGAAAACTGCGAGTGATTATCGGTGACGAAGATCTTGTGTATTCAGAGCTGCCGGAAGATAATGTTACCGAACGTCCGCTGGAAACTCCTGCTGACTTCGATTGGGAATCGGCTTACGGCCTTTACCTGATGGGAGAGCAGTGGATGAACCAGAAAAAATATGTGGAGGCAGAAGAGAGCTTATGCAAATCGCTAACCAAAGAACCTTATTGCGTACCAGACTTACAACTTTTGGCCAGTATCTGTTGGCGTGAAGGACGATATGAAGAGGGTTTGGAGTTTTGTCGGAAAGCACTCTCCATCAACACCTATGATGGAACTATTAATTACGTCTATGGACTTTGCAACCAGGCATTAGGCAACAATATTGTTGCCAAAGAAGGTTTCTCGATGGCCACTCGCGATATGTCAGTAAGATCTGCAGCCTACGAGAAACTGGCAGAGATGTATCTGATTGACGGTGATTGGAAAAAGACTGAGGAATTTGCTTTAAAGTCATTGGAAACCAATACCCACAACTTAAGTACACAACGTCTGTTGGCTGCCCTTTACCGCAAGAGTAATCAACCGGAAAAGGGTAAAGCCATTCTGGCAACCATTCTGAAAGAGGCACCTCTCTATCATCCTGCCCGTTATGAAGATTATCTCGCAGGAGAGTTGACTAAATCGGAATTTACAGGTGGTATTACAACCGAATCTGCGCAAGAAGTTTACGTGGAATTGGCAAGTTGGTATGAAGTTATTCATGCATACGATGAAGCCATCGAACTCCTGTTGTGCGCCAAGGATTACCCTATAGCCAATTACCGTAGAGCTTATGATTTGCATCTTCAAGGCAACGGGAATGAGGCCATGGCAGCCCTCGAACTTGCCAACGGCCAATCCGCTGCGCTGGTTTACCCTCATCGTCCAAGCACATTGCCGGCATTGATTTGGGCCAACACGCAATTACCGTCATGGAAGGCTAATTATTACCAAGCATTGATTTATTACGGCAATCAGCAAACCAGGAAGGCTATCGAATTACTCAATACATGCAATGGTGCTGATTTTGCGCCTCTGTTCCTTACCCGTGCATCAATGAAAACCGGAGAGAAAAAACTGGCAGACCTGAAGCAAGCGGAAAAACTCGATAAATCATGGCGTGCAGGACTAGCGTTGATAGACTATCATCTATCTGTCGGTCAATCTATTACAGCTTGCCAGACAGGCAAACAATATGTTAAATTGTATCCAGACAATTATTATATAGGATTGAAATATGCACAGGCTTTGTGTAGTGATGAACAATTTGCGACTTGCATTACTTTCCTCAAGAAACTGCAGGTTCTGCCATACGAAGGATCTAAGGCTGGAAGAGAAATTTACCGTTCTGCATATCTCAGTCAAGCTATCGATATGATGAAAGCCAAGAAATACAGTGCTGCGCTGAAGTCTATTGATCAGTCCAAACTATGGCCTGAGAATATAGGTGTAGGAAAACCATATGAGGACAAAATTGATGCCCGTATGGAGGATTATCTCGAAGCACAAATTATGCTCAAAAAGGGTGATAAACAAAAGGCAAATGAACTTCTTGAAAAGGTGACTAGTATTCCATCTTCCCAGAAAGAAATCTGTGCAGCTGATGCACTTGCAGCCATAGCTTTGCGTGATTTGGGTAAAACTAAAGAGGCAGAGCAATTAGTTTCTTCATGGAACAATAATAGCCCTGAAAATCAGATGGTTAGATGGATTAAAGCTGTGTATGCAGGAACTCAGATAAATAAAGCCCTTCCGGAAAAGAGTGATGATCCTGATCTTGCTTTAATAGTTCGGTTGCTGGCTAAATGAAGTTAAGGCTTCATAATGAAAAGACAGGCGGCAAAAAGAAACATTTGCCGCCTGTCTTTTTATTATTTGAACTGACTTTTTGTTTGCACAAATTAAAAAAATGCCTCGACTGAATTTTTATCCCAGAATGGCCAGAACCTGGTTTTTCTGCACCTGTTTACCTTGTTCAACATCAATCTGAAGCAATTTACCGTCAAACATCACTTTCACGGGTTCAAATCCATAATAAGTCTGTACATAGCATATCGT
>Ga0172378_10004057_pt1 | contig 13748 bp, 17 predicted proteins | sample GrowelOW332metaG_FD_119755 | JGI IMG/M metagenome (GOLD analysis project Ga0172378, IMG submission 119755) | Groundwater microbial communities from an aquifer near a municipal landfill in Southern Ontario, Canada - Pumphouse #3_1 metaG | ecosystem: Environmental > Aquatic > Deep subsurface >... | reverse complement strand
TGTTCCATCTGTTTGTATTAATATTGAGGAACCCTTTGGTGCACCTTGTAATGATATTCCAAATATTTTATTTGCATAATCTAAATTACTAGCAATTGCTTTTTTTACACAATTTTTTGTTAATGCAACTACTGTAAATTGAGATATGGGTTCACCTGCTAAAAATCTTGCACTTTCTACATATGTTTGATTATTATCTATTGAAGAATCATTATTGTTATTATCATCATCTGAAAAATTATATATTTTTTTTAAATCATTTATTATTGATGTTTTTATTTCTTCATCTGTATATATCATAATATATCACCTCTTAATTAAAATTCTCCACAATCTAATTTTGCATTTTGTATTTTATATTCTATTGAATTTTCTATAGTTTCATCACCATTTATAATGTTTATTAATTCTTGTAATGATGAAAATTTATTATCTAAATTTTTTGATGAATAAGTATTATCATCTGTTGACATTGTTTCTGTATCTCCATCAATAATTAAAGATATATGACTAAAATTAAATAAATTTTCACCATCATAATAATATAATGCTGTTTTATTATTATAATTTTTATCTTGTTTAACTATATAAAATTTATTTTTTATAAATGTTGTTGGTAAATTATCTATATTATCAACAACATCTCCTATATCTGTTATTTGAACTGCTTTTGATTCATTATCACCTGTAAATATTTTATTTGTATTTAATGATAACGCTATTTCACCGGATTGTAATTGATTCATTTCAATTTCCGATTCCTGTCCTCTATGAAATAAAAATATTTTTGACATTTTTTTATACCTCCATACATTATATATATAAAAAAATATAATTTTTAATTGTATTTATATGAATTTATGTTTTATATAAAAAATCATATAACAAAATATGTTATATGATTTTTTAATTATCACAATCAATTATTTCATTTTTATTATCATCTTTTTTACAATCAATTATTTCATTTTTGTTATTATTTTCATCACAATCTATTATTTCATTATTCATTTTTCATCACCTTTATAAATTTGAATATAATTTCCAACTATTTAATGTTTGTTTTATATTATTTAATTCATATTGAATTTTTTGTATTTCTGATTGAGATATTTTATTATTATTTAAATTATATAAATTTATTTGTATTTCATATATTTTTGATTGTAATTTATTATATTGTGTTTTTATATTATTTGAATTTTTTGTTATTTCTATTAAATTATTATTTAAAGTATTAATTGATGAACTAATTTGTTGATTATTTTTTATTATATTATTTAATTTATCATTTAATACAATTTGATTGTTTTCTAATAATTTATATTTTTTTTCTATTTTACTAGATATTATTTTTTGATTATTTATTATATATTTTAATAATTTTTTAAATAAAAAATTCATATATTTATCTTCCTTTTATTTAGAAAATATCATTAATAGAAAATATTATAATTCTCCATTAATGATATTAAAATTTAATTTAAAATGTTCCACAATCTATAATTGATGGAATACTACCTCCACCAGAACTACTTAAAGAATGCCAATCATTGTTGTAATATACTTCTTCATTTATATCATCATTATTTACTTGTATGCAAGTATCATATTCTTTTAACATATCTTTGTTGATATTTATTATATCGTTACTAACAAATCTATTTTTTGATATTTTAATATCTTCTTGTGAATCATTTAAAATTATTAAAAAATCTTTTAATTTTTGACATAATTCACTATTATCAAATAATTCTTTATCAATATTAACTGTTCTAGTTGATACAACATTAATACCTATATCTTTTAAACATATACTATAATTTGGTTTTGCTTTAATAATATAATACATTATATTCACCTCTAAGTATTAATTAATACTTAAACATAGCTTTCCATGTTTCTTGACCTACAATACCATCTACTTGTAATCCATGTACTGCTTGAAAATTCTTAACTGCACTTGCTGTACCATTTCCAAAAATACCATCAACAGATACACGTACTCTCCATTGAATCCATCTTGTTGCATATTCATAATGAGGAAATTGTACACCATCAAGTGGATAACTTCTTATTTGTTTTATTGCTGATATTGTATCATTTCCTGCAATTCCATCAATTGATAATCCCATTAATGATTGAAAATTTTTAACTGCGTTAATAGTAGCTGGACCATTAATTCCATCAACAACTAATCCTGCATTAATTAATGAATTTAATTGTGATTGTATATCTTTTAATGTATATTCTTGTATAGGAACATCAGGTTGTGATGGATTAGGTTTATTTGATTGACTATATAATACTTCATCTCCAAAAAAATCAATATCTACATTTTCATTTGATATACCATTTACTTTACCAGTCCATGTATATTGTATTCCAGCATATCCTTTTAAATTTGATGGATATGTTCTTGGTTCAGCTATCCATATTCTATTTTTTGGTATACTTGTATTATCTGCTATACTATGCATTGAATATAATATTAAATCTTTATTTTTATTCATAAATGTTGATATAAAATTATAATTTGGATTTGCCACCTCATAATCTAAACATGGCTTTATATCTTGTGAATAATTTTTTATTGTATTCATAAAAAAATTATATTCATCATTTGGATTATTTCTACTTGCAAAATGATAAAAACCAACTAATAAACCAACTGATTTTGCACCTTTATATTGTGCATACATTTTTGGATTTTTATAAGTTACACCTTGTGTAGCTTTTATATATACTATTTTAACACCATCATTTTTAACATTTTGCCAACTTGTGATTACATCATCACTAAATATATCTATGCCTTTATACATGATTTTTTACCTCCTTATATATTTTTTATATTACATATAAAAAATATATATATTAACATTATTAATAAATATGTTAGTTGGTTTATGTAAAAAATAAAGGATGAAATTAATCATCCTTTATTTTTATTACTTACTTAATGTTTTTAATTCTTTAACCGCAGATTCTATTAAAAGTTCAATTTCTTCTTCAGAAAATAAAGTTTTACCAAATTTTTGTTCTATAAAATATACAGCTTTTGCAAATTTTTCTTCATTTGATAATGTACCATATTTTTGTGATATTGCATTAACAACAATTTGTGCAAATTGTTTTGCTTGTTCTAATTTATCTACACCAATTAATGATTTTGCTCTTTCATTTAATACTTTTACATATTTTATTATTGTTGGACAAACAACTATAACAAATATTATAATAAAACCATTCATTACTTGAAATATTGCATCATGCATTTATATTACCTCTTTTTATTTATAAAATAAAAATTTTTATTTTATTATTACCCATGCATCTTGTAATATTTTCATTAAATTAACATAAGATATTTTAAAATATCCATTTTGTCCTACTTCTGTTCCCCAACTATTTCTAATTATAAAATATCCTGATTTCATATTATTGTTTGAAAATATTGATTTAAATTTTTTAATAACTTTTTTAAATGAAAATGTATTTTCTACATCATCATGATAACCAACAATAACTAAAGCATGACCACCTAAAACTTCACCATCAGGTGCAGGTATAATACCAGTTTTCATACATCTTTCACTTTCAAAACTTTCTGTTACTGTTACACCAATTAAAGGTAAATGACCATTTGCTAATGATGATTTTAATTCATTAATAGAATCAATTCTATAATATGAATATATTTCATCAGATGTAGCATTTGCATATGCTTCTTTTGGAGGTTCATCAAATATTTTATTAACATCATAAGGCCAATATTTTGTATCACATACACCATATTGAGCAACAGATTTACATGTACCTCTTAAAGTTCCACCAGCATCTTCATTAATTGTCCCTTCTAATTTACGTACATTGTAATATGCAAATAATCTAGCTGGATCAAAATCATTATGATGTATATAACTAACTATTGCACATATAGCATGTGATTGACAAGATCCAATTTCTCCTTGATTATATATAGATGGTAATAAAGGTGTATAATCAACTTCTGAAGGTAATTCTTGTGTTTTTATAAATTGTGAAAATTTATAATCTCTATCATCATCTTTATCTTTTTTTAAATTATATTTATATTTTGACATTTATATCACCTCACTTTTTTGTCAATAATAAAATATTAAATATTTTTATTACATAATTTGGTTATTGATTGTATAAAAAAAGAGATATATTTAAATATCTCTTTTTAATAATTTTAATATTTATTTTAATGTGCAAAATTATATATTTTTTCATCTATTTCAAATAATGTATCTTCATCTTCTTCTGTGGAATCTTCTACAAATTCTATGATTTTATCACATATTTTTATTGCTTCATTTGGATCAATATTTGACATTTCAGGTCCATTATAAAAACCATATTCTGTAAAACTTTTTAATATATCTCTTACTTCCCAATTATTAACTTTTAATCTCATATTTTGTAAACAAGTTAATACTTCTTCTTTTACTTCATCAAAATTCATTTCATCTTCATTTGTTTCATTTAATTTTATTAATCTTTTCAAAGTTATTATCTCCTTATTAAAAACATTTATTTATAAAATAATTTATATTAATAATCTTATAATTATACAAAATATTAATATAATTAATATTATAATCATACTTATAACATAAAATTTAATCATTAATATCATCATTAATAATGATATTAATATAACTATTAAAGCAATAAATTTATCAATTATATTTTTCATTATATCACCAAACTATTCTATCTAAGAATTGTTTATCTAACCATTTTTTATTTTTATAATGTTGAATAAACCATTTAAATGATTTATCAAATATATATGTTTTTGAATAATCATCTTTTGTTCTAGTACTTCTACCAGCGGTTTGTACTAATTTTCTAAACATATTTAAATTATACCAATCCATACTTATTTTCATTTTTATATTTGTTCGTGGATTTCTTATATTATCAAATGGCATTTTTATTATTATTTGAAATCTACTTAAATCATCTTTTAAATCTGTTCCTTCATATAATGAAGGAGATATTAATACTGAATTATTTGTTGAATATTTATGTTGTTCAATTATATCTGAATTTGTCATTTTATTTATTCGTATTATTAATCTATCTTTATATTTTTGTGATATATTATCATATATATAATGTTCTATTTTATGATTACTTGTATGAATTATTCCTTTTATATCTTTATTATCATCTAATATTTTTTCAACTTCTTTTGTTATTAATGGTAAATTATTATTTAAACTTTCATAATTCATTTTACATATTGGTTTATAATATATTGGTGATTTTTTTGGATCAAAATCACAATCACTTTTCAATGTTATTATATCTTTTTGATTTATACCAAATGTTGTTCTAAATATTTTATTATCTAATATAGTACCAGACATAAATATTATTTTTGATTTAGCAAAAGGTTTAATAAATTTATCATATAATCCTGATACATTTATTGGTGTTAATTCTATACCTTTTTTACTTGGATTAATTAACCAATCATCATGATTATATTTTGTTTCTTTAAAAAATATATCTATTTTTGATGTTAATATATCTAATTGTTTTGATAAATTCATATAATTTAATATATCTTTTTTATCTTGTGAATCTAAATTATCAAATTTAGTATTATTTGATATTACTTCTATATTATTTTTATATTCATTAATTTTTAATTTTAATAAATTATATATATTATTAATCCAATTAATATTAAAATCATTATATCCTTCATTTTTAGGATAATTTGATAATTTTGTAAATTCAATAAAATCACAATTACTAGATATATTATATTTTTTTTCTAAATCAACAACATTTAATTGTGTTGTTGAAAAACTAACTAGTTGATTTTCTAACATATGTGCTTCATCAAATATTATACAATCTCTTGGTTTAATAATTTTATATGATGTTGCTTTTAAAAAATATGCATATGATGTTAAAAATATTTGTGAATTTTGTGCATCTTCTTTTGCATTTACATAAGGACAATTTAAACATTTTATATGTTTGTTTAATTTACATATTCCATTATCACATGTTAATGTATTATCTTTATTACATATATAATTGGATTTACCTTTTAATGATTTAATATCTTTAAATTCATTTATATATTGATCTTGCAATTGTTTTGTTGATGTAATTAAATATGTTTTTCCAATTGATTTACCTAATGTATATGCTATACCTGATTTTCCTTGTCCTGTTTTTATATCTAATATAAAATTATTATAATCATCCAAATATTTATTTAATGTATTTAATATATTATTTTGTGATTTTCTCATTTTTTTATATGGAAAACAACCAAAATTTATTTTCATTCGTTTTTTATCTCCTTTTATAAATTATATATTTATTATAACATATGTATATAAATTTATCAAATTTAATCATATGATATGTTTAAATGAATTTATTATATTATTAATATAAATATATGTAAAATATAAATTAATCTCTTAGAATGCTTATATGGGTTATATAAACACATTATAGATTAATATATTTAGTAAATAATTTAATAAAAACTCATATATAATTATATATGAGTTTAATTTAAAAAGATATTTATTTTTCTTGTTTAAAACAATGTATTATATCTAATACAATAGATATAGCAACTAATATAATTACAATTATAATGATAACATATGCAATTTTTGATTGTTGTAATGTTGTATATTTTGCATTTTGTAATATAACAATCAAAAATAATATTGAAGTAATAATATTTAAAATATTAGTAAATACATTATTTGATGTTTTATTGGTACCTTTTTTTATAATTGATTTTTTATCTTTATCAGATATATCATTTAATAAATAATCAAAATCACTTTGTTTTTTAATTTCATATTCATCATTTATTTCTGATACTCTTTTTATTAATTGTTCTTTTTTGTTTTTATCAATATAATTTTTATTCATATAAACACTCCTTATATATATTATAAATAATTAATAATTATTTATTAATTATTTATTTTGTGTTTTTTATATAACATATAATCATTAAAAATCCATAAATTATATATAATATTAATAACATCATATATTGTTAATATATAATTTAATTTTAAATTATAATTATATATTGTATATGAAAAAATACAAATATCAAATATAATATTAAAAATAAAATTCATTAAATTATATTCAGTAATATGATTATATTTTTTTAATATTGATTTTTTTGTTTATAATTATAATCATTTAATAATTCATTTATTTCTTGAGTTTTATTTTTATCATTTTTAATATTTATTTTTGATATTTCCTCTATTATATTCATATATAATTTCTCTTTTAAATAAAAAATAGAATATATCAATATTGATATATTCTATTTTAATCAATTATACAGTTTCCAATTCTTTTATTTCATCAATTGATATTTTATTGTTTTTAATATCAACAACATATTTTTTATCAGTATAATCTAACATTATATCAACAAATTCAGATTTTATTTCTTGTTCAATAATTTTAATTATATCTCTTGCTCCCAATGATTTATCTAATACTTTATTAATAATATAATTATAACATTTATTTGTAACTTTTATTTTTATATTATTTTTATTTAATTTATTTTGCAATTTATTTATTTCTCTTTTTGATATTTTTAATAATATATCTTTATCAATAGAATTAAACAAAATAACATGTTTTAATCTAGAACGAAATTCTGGTGAAAATGATTGTTCAAATTCGTTTGTTATTTCAGTGTTATCTGTCTTTTTATCACCAAATCCTATTATTGATTTACCAACTTCTTTTGTTCCTATATTGGATGTCATTATTACAATAACATTTCTAAAATCTATTTTTTCACCTTGATTATCTGTTAATGTACCATAATCCATTACTTGTAATAATGTATTATAAACATTTGGATGAGCTTTTTCAATTTCATCTAATAACAATATACAATAAGGATTTTGTTTAATTTTTTCAGTTAATAAACCACCTTGTTCATATCCAACATAACCTGCAGAACTACCAATTAATTTATTTACAGAAACTTCTTCTTGATATTCACTCATATCAAATCTAATTAACGGTATATTCATTGTTTCAGACAATTGTTTACAAACTTCTGTTTTACCAACAGCTGGTGGTCCAATTAACAAAAATGACATTGGATTATTTATATCAGCTAATCCTGATTTATAATATTTAATTGATTTTATTATTTCATCAATTGCTTTATTTTGACCAAATATATTTTGTTTTAAAGTGATAGGTAATTCTTTAATTTTATCTTTTTCTGTTGATGTTAATGTTTTTATTGGTATTTTTGTTATTAAATAAAATGTATCATCTATATCAATTTTATTAACAATTTTTTGATTTTTTAATTTTGCATTTGCACCAGATTCATCAATTATATCAATTGCTTTATCTGGTAATCTTTTATTTTTTTGATATTTATTAGATAAATAAATTGTTTCATTTAATGCTTCATCTGAATAACTAACACCATGAAATTTTTCATAATGTGATTTTAAACCTTTTAATATCTTTAATGTTTCATCACTTGATGGTTCTTTTATATCAATTTTTTGAAAACGTCTTGTTAATGCTTTATCTTTTATAAATGATTTTTTATATTCTTCATATGTTGTTGAACCAATTATTTTTATTTTACCACTTGTTAAATAAGGTTTTAATATATTTGATACATCCATTGTTGATTCACCGGTTGCACCTGCTCCAACAATTGTATGAATTTCATCAATATATAATATAACTTTATCTTGTTTAACAAGTTCTTTCATTAATTTATCCATTCTTGCTTCAAATTCACCACGATATTTTGTTCCTGCAATTAATGAAGAAATATTTAATGAATATATTTTATAATCTTTTAATACTGGTATTTTATCTTCATATATCATTTTTGCTAATCCTTCAGTTATTGCTGTTTTTCCAACACCAGCATCACCAACATGAATAGGATTATTTTTATTTTTTCTTGCTAATATTTGAATTGTTCTTTTTATTTCATTATCTCTACCAATTAATGGCATTATTTCACCATTTTTTGCTTTTTCAATTAAATCAATTGAAAATCTTTTTAATAATGATTTTTCATTCGCACCGTCTTGTAATTTTTCATTTACAATAGCTTGTTCAAATTTTAATTCATCAAAATTTGCATCTCTTAAACAATCACCTGCATAAGTTTTACTTTTACTACATACAATAATAATATCATATATATCTATTTCTTCTTTTTCAGATTGCATCATATGTTCTTCTGCTTTTTCTAATATATTTTGTAAATCAACTGTATAATTTGTTGTACCATTATTCGTTATTGAACTTATACGTTTTAATTTATTTACATATACATCTAAATTAAATTCTAAATCATCAAATTCAACATTAATTGATTTAAGTGATTCTTTTATTGAATCAATTTGTATTATTGAACTTAATAATTGTTCGGGTGTTACATATTCAATATTTTTTGCACGTGCCTCTTTTACACAATTTGATATTATTTGTCTTAACTCCTCATTAACATTCATTTATATCTCCTCCATTTTTATTTGTAGTGGAAAATTATTTTCTTCTGATAATTGTTTTACAATTTGACATTTTGTTTGTGCTATATCTTTATAATATATACCTACAATACCTTGTCCTTTTAAATGAATTTGCATTGTTAATTTTTGTGCATCTATATCATCTTTATTAAATATTTCTTTTAAAATAATAACAACAAATTCCATAGGTGTATAATCATCATTCAATAATATAACTTTATATTGTTTTGGCAATTCAACTTTATTTATTGTTTGATTTTCTAATAATGTTTCTTCCATTATATTAATTCTCCTTTGTTTATTTTTTTGTTCGTTCATTTGTTTATATATATATTATAACACATTATATAAATAATGCAAATTATTTTATAAATAAATTTTTATTACATTATATATACATATGACATAAATTATATTTAATTGTTATTTGTATATATTCATATGTATATATAATGTAATAATTTTTTTATAAAAAAAAGAGTATATGAAATTAATCATATACTCTTTAAATATGTAATTTATTATTTTATAGTTATTTTTGATACACCCATATCATTAACAACTGCTATTCCGATTTCTTCATATACAACCCATCCAGTTCTAAGTTTCTGTGGATCATCTGCTGGTATTACTTGTATATCCTGTCTTATTGGCATAACACCAACAAATTCTGGATCTGCTAAACAATAAACTGTGTCCATAGGTACTTTCTTACTAAGTATTATTTCTGCAGTCCATATACGTCCAAATAAACCAGTTTGCAATACTTCGTGTTGAGTAACTGGATCAAATTCATTTTGTCCCCATGCTCTTATATCAGCAAATGTTTTAGCATTCATTACTAATTTAGTAACAACCAAATCATTCTTTTCTATTTCAGAAAAAGCTGTTTTCAATGCATCTCTTGTTAAACCACCTGTTGCTATAGTAATATTATTTACTCCAGCGGTACAAGCCTGATTAATAGCACTAAATACATTTTCATCTTCAACTGCCATTATATCAGCTTTTGCTCTTGTTTGAGCTCTATCTATAACATTAAATCTTCTTTCTTTAATCTGTGAAAATCTAACAGAAGGATTTGATACAATTTCCCAAGTTGGAACCTGTATTCTATCTCCTTCAATCAACTGATCTGGTACTTGTCCTCTCTTTGAAACAACGTAAGCTTTAGCATCTACATCCTTATCATATACTGGTAATGTTCCAGCTGGTAATGGATCAATAACTAATAACTTTCTTCCAACACCTTGATAATCTAAAGATGTTCTTATTGGATTTGCCATAGCTTGTGCTAAAGCAACTCTTCCTTCCTGAGTTTCCATTGCCTGTGCAATCAAAAACTCTTTATCTTTATCTGTCATAGCCATTTTATTATATTCACCTCAAAAATTAAAAATTTTATATATACAATATTATTCCAACGTATGTTCCACCATTAGCAGCATCTCCAGCATATAAATACATATTACCTGCAGGATATGATCCTAAATGAGTAATTACTCCAAGTTTAACAGCATCTGTTTCATCAGCAGCTACTACTCTTATTTTACCATCTGCATCTGATGTAACAAAATCTCCAACTTTTGCAGTGGCGATATCTATTGATGTTCTTCCTATCTGAACATAATATTCTCCTCTTCCAAAATAAAATGATGCTTTAAATGAAGCATTTACCATATCATGTAAATCTTCTCTAAATAAACCAACTGCATTTGCACCTTTATCTCCAGCTAAACCAACACCATCTGGTAATATAGCAGCAAACTTTCCTGCTAATTCAACATTTGGTTCTACATCTTCTAAAGTTGTAGCATCAGCAACTGATGTTCCTGGCATTTTACTTCTTGCATCTTCAACTAATTGTGCAGATATATCATGTTGTCCATTTAATATTCCTTCATATCCTAATCTTACAATGTCTGTACTTTTATAAGTAGGACCGAATTGTTTAAATCCACCTGCCATTATTATGTAACACCTCTAAATTTTTATATTTTTAATTTTTGAGAATAAAATATAATATTAATTATATGTATGATTGCGGGTATTTCTATTCTATATTTTATATCAAAAATTAAATTATTTTTTTATTTTTTATTCATTTATCATTAAAATAATTAATTTTCTATTAAATATTTGTGAAAATAAAAAAAGCACATGATAGCGTAAATCATATGCTTAAATATATAAAAAATCATTTATTTTGGTATATTACTCCATGGTAAATTTGATAATTTCTCTGTTAACATACTTAATCCTGAATTTTGATTATTCTTTATTTGTATGGGTTGTTTTATTCCTGTAATATTTTTAAAATCTTCAAAATTTAATTCGTGTTCATTTTTTGTATTATCAAATTTTTGAATTTTTGGTTTATTAATATGTGAAGTATTTATTTTTGATGTTTTATTCATATTTGATTTTTTTGTTATATTATTTATATTAGATTTATTTGATGTATGATTTAATGTTCTTGATTCAACTTTATTTAAATCAATTTTTTCATCATCTGATATATCATTAATTATTGTTTCATTTTGATATTTTTCAGGATGTCTAAGTTTATCCAATTGTATTTCTGCTTCTGTCATTTTAACTTTTGGTAATTTAATTTTTAATATATCATTTAATGTATTATTTAATTCATATACTGAACATGATTTTAATTCTGCTATTTTTTTATTTTGTTCATTATTATCATGTAATTGATTTCTTTTAAACATTGCATTTATTATTGAATTAATTGTTTTATTTTTATATTCCTCTAATTGTTCTGGTGTATATTGTGAATAAAAATCATCTGTTGAACTTACTGATTGTACATTTGATTTTTTATTTATACTAGTTTTATCTATATTTGATTGATTATCAATTTTTTTATTTTTTTCATTATCTTCAACCTTAATTAATTCATTATTCAAATTTGCATTTAATATTCTTTCTCTAGTACCATCATTCCATATAATTGATGTTTTTGTTTTACCTATAAAATTAATTTTACCAATAATTTGTTCTTCTTTTTGTTTAACAATATCATTAATATTAAAATTAATTTTTACAGGATTATATCTTTCATTAGGATTTGACATATCTTTTTTATGTTCTTCTTTTATATATTCATCAAATATTTGTTTACCAGCATTGATTTTATTACTTTCATCTTGTATTGTATCATTATTAATTATTTTTGTATCTTCATATGCTCTTGTTTCATGTATAGGAATAATATCATGAATTGTACGTAAATCAGTAATATTTTTATTTTCATGTAATATTTCTAACTTAATATCTTTTGTATCATGATATGAATTAACATTATTATTTCTTTCTTTATATACTCTTTTATCCTCATTTATATAATTATATTCAGGATATTCCATATTTTTATGAGCATATTGTTGTGAAGGAATTTTATTATCACTCAATGTAATTTATCGCTCCTTTATTTTTTAATATTTGGGTTTTCTGGTATTGAAATATTTGAGTTATTTGGTGGTCCAAATGATTGATTATTATTAGGTATTAATGTATTATTGTTATTATCTTTTTCTGATTTATTTTTATTTGATTCATTTGGAACATCTTGATTAATTATTGGTTTTGGTTCCATAAATGATTCAGATATATTTATATTTTCTATATCAAATATTAATTGATATAATTCCTGAGAAATACTATCAATAGTTTTTTCTTTTGATTTCAAACCATTTGATATTTGTGGCAAATTATTTAAAACAGTAATTGTTTGATTTAAAGTAAATTTTAAATCTTGTAATTCTTTTAATATATTTCTACCTTTATCCGATACCTGTAATAAACTATTTTTTACTGTTGATTCATCAATATTTGATTGTATAACTTTTGATTTAATTAATCTCAAATTTTCACCACCTTATTTTTTATTACATATATTATATTTTTCATTTTGTATTCCTTGTATTATATTTGAATTAATATTTGTTAAATCACTCATGCCATAATTATCAAAATTATTACTTAATGTATCTTCATTTAATATTGTATTTAATGTATTGCCATCACTTGTATATTTATATTCATTATTATCTTTTATTAAAAAATAAGTTTTATTATATTCTCTTGTAGGAAGAATAAAATCTTCTGTCCATCTTGCTATATTTGATATTCTAAATTCATCTATATTTCCAT
>Ga0172378_10004056_pt1 | contig 13749 bp, 10 predicted proteins | sample GrowelOW332metaG_FD_119755 | JGI IMG/M metagenome (GOLD analysis project Ga0172378, IMG submission 119755) | Groundwater microbial communities from an aquifer near a municipal landfill in Southern Ontario, Canada - Pumphouse #3_1 metaG | ecosystem: Environmental > Aquatic > Deep subsurface >... | reverse complement strand
GCTGCTGTCTGGTAGTCAATAGGTATTCTTTCTTCAAAAAGCTGACATCCAACATTGCTTTGTTTGCATATATGAAGCAAATCAGAAGATAATCCGTCAGACACATCAATCATTGAAGTAGGCACAATTTCATTTTCTGCTAACAGTTCCACGATATCTTTACGGGCTTCAGGTTTTAGCTGGCGCTCCAGGATATACTCCCTTCCACCAAAGTCAGGCTGAAATCCTTTGTCAGGATCACTTTCAAAAACAGCTTTTTCTCTTTCGAGCAGTTGCAGACCCATGTAAGAAGCACCAAGGTCACCCGACACAAATATCAGATCAGTATCCTTTGCACCGCTCCTATAAACTATCTTGTCCTCATCAGCTATACCGATGCAGGTGATGCTTATAGTGAAGCCGGTATAAGAGGAGGTTGTATCACCACCTACAATATCAACTCCATATATTTCACAAGCCATCTTAATGCCGCTATAAAATGCTTCCAGATCCTCTACTGACATTCTTTTTGCAATACCCAGAGAGACAGTAATCTGCTGAGGCTTGCCATTCATAGCGTAGATATCCGAAAAGTTAGTTACAGCAGCCTTATATCCAAGGTGCTTCAAAGGGGTATAAATCAGATTGAAGTGAATACCCTCCAGCAAAAGGTCGGTAGTAATCAGAGTGCGTTTACCTGCATTGTCCACTATCGCTGCATCATCACCAACACCCTTAATTGTTGTTTCCTGCGTAAGCTTAATATCTTTAGTGAGATGGTCGATTAGTCCGAACTCACCCAATGTTGCTATTTCTGTTCTTTTCATATAGTCCAGTATCTGACATCCCCTATTATAATTTGATAATTAAGTAATTCAGACTCTCTGAATAATTGTGCGCATAATTTCAGCCATCATTGGTTGTGCAATTTTTGCAGCCTCCTGTACCTCTTCATGTGAAACTTCAACTATTTTACCTAATACGCCAAGGTCAGTTATAATAGAGAATGCCAGTACTTTCATTTTCGCATGATTAGCTACTATTACTTCAGGAACTGTTGACATGCCAACTGCATCGCCTCCCATAATACGGAAGAAATTGTATTCGGCAGGTGTTTCAAATGTGGGTCCTTGCAGACCGACATATACACCATGCTGCAGTTTGATGTTTTTCTCTTTTGCTATCTCCATGGCCATAAGACGAAGTTTCTTGTCATAAGCCTCACTCATATCAGGGAAACGTGTGCCCAGCTCTTCAAAGTTTTTGCCGCGAAGCGGATGTTCGGGGAAGAAGTTGATATGATCTTCAATAAGCATAATGTCACCTACATCAAAGCTTGAATTCATTCCTCCTGCAGCATTCGATACAAACAGATACTCAATACCCAGTGCCTGGAATACGCGTATAGGGAAAGTCACCTGTTGCATATTATAACCCTCGTAATAGTGGAATCGTCCCTGCATTGCAAGTACTTTTTTGCCACCCAAAGTGCCGACAATCAGTTTTCCGCTATGACCTTCAACCGTTGAAACGGGGAAGTTGGGTATCTCTGTATAAGGAATTTCGTTCTTGTCCTCAATTTCATTGGCAAGTTCACCAAGTCCTGTTCCCAGGATAATAGCTGTATTTGGAATTTCTCCAATCTTACCTTTAAGATAATCAGCTGTTTGTTTTATAGTTTCTAACATGTTCTACAATTTTTTTATTAAATGAAAATCTCTCTTTGTTATTTAAAAATGTAACCCTCACCGGCAGGTAGTACATCATATTTTTTATTTTATTCGGCAAATCAGGTAATGCGCGGAATCTGACAGCGTCCTTTTCAGTTGTTACAATAATCTTATTATCATCATCTATTGAATCAATCATATCAACAATTGATTGAATATCTTTTTTAGTGAAGTTGTGATGATCAGAAAAGAACTTAGTGTACAAGTTGTAGGTTTTATGCTCCAGTTTTCTTACAAGCGGTTCGGGTGATGCAATACCTGTAATCAGAAAAAGATGCTTTTTTCTTAAGTCATTAATTAATACCTCATCAATTTCCAGTTCAGGGAAAACAGGCTTAAGCTTATCATAATCGAATGATGTGAAGAATAAATCCTGATATGCGAAAAGATTCAGTCCGTTTGTATAAATTCTGAAATCAATCGGCTGCATGTCAGGATTGCATTTTGTAACCAATACAACAGACGCTCTGTCAATGCTTCTTAACGGTTCACGTAAAAGACCCGCAGGCAGTAGTTTGTCTTCAAACACTGGGCGGTTGCTGTCAGCTAAAACAATTGACAGAGATGGTAGTACATATCGATGCTGGAATCCGTCATCCAAAAGAATAACATCAGGTCGTTCTTCCTTATCAATCGAGATGATCTTTTCAATTGCGTTAACCCTGTTTTTGTCAACTACAACTAACACTTCGGGAAACTTCTTTTTTATTTGCAACGGCTCATCGCCAACATCGCGTACTCTGGAGTCGGTGTCAACAATAAGAAAACCTTTAGTTTTTCGTTTGTACCCCCTACTTAAAACTGCTACTCTGAACTTAGGTGAAAGCAGTCGTATCAGATATTCGATATGAGGGGTTTTGCCTGTCCCTCCCGCTGTTATGTTGCCTACACAAATTACAGGGATATCGAATTTGCGCTGTTTTAGTACTTTTTTGTTGAACAACCAGTTCCTGAAATTCACACCAGTCCCGTACAGCCATGATAAGGGCAGCAAGGAATTGCGGATTTCAACCTTTGGTAATTCCATGAAAAATTAATTAATATTCAAATCAAACGGTATGCGTGCCTGTATATAATCCTGTTCCTTAATATCTTTTAGTAGCATAAATAATTCGTAGCTCTCTCCCAGGTATTCTTTAATTGTTTTAGCAGCAAGCTCTTCTTTAGCAGGATCGAGCAGCTCCTCAAATGGAGAACGAAGTTTAGGGTATTCGAATACCACATAGCTTTTGCCCAGATTTGACATTTCTGCAGCAATCTCAATAGCTCTTTCTATTCCTCCCAGTTCATCAACTAAACCAATCTCGAGAGCCTGATTGCCTGTCCATACTCGTCCTTCGGCATATTGTGCAAGTGTATCTTTTGGTATACCTCTGCCTTCAGCACAGCGAGTTAGGAAAAGATCATAACCATTTTCAACATAATTCTGCATGATCTGCTGTTCACTTTCATTCAGAGGACGGGTTAAATTACCGAAGTCGGCATATTCGTTAGTCTTAACAACTTCTGTGTGAACTCCGATTTTATCTGTTGTACCTTCTAAATTAGGGAACATTCCGAATATTCCTATTGATCCTGTTATGGTTGTAGGCTGTGCAACTATTCTATCAGCATTACAAGAGATATAGTAGCCTCCTGATGCTGCCATGTCGCCCATAGATACCACTACGGGTTTCTCTGCTTTAAGATCCTCTATGGCTTTCCAGATTTGTTCTGAGGCATACGCACTTCCTCCACCAGAGTTTACTCTGAAGACAACAGCCTTAATATCCTTATCTTTTCTCAGTTTCTCTATTTCACTAACAAAATATTTATCCTGAATATTGGAAGAGCCGTTACCTGAAACAATATTTCCCTGAGCATATAAAATAGCAATTGTATTGTTTGTCTTTTCTATCGATTTAGTCTTTACCGACTTCATGTCCTTAACTGTTGCAGATGGTATTTTTTTACCCTCATCAATATCAAGCAGTGAGCGCAAGTAATCTTTCACCTCAGTTTCATAAAGAAGTGTATCCACTAGATTGGCAGAAAGAAGAAAATCCGGCTTTTGCATAAGTGTCAGAGTGTTTGCAAGAGAATCAACTTCTTCAGTTGTGAGTGAACGTGCTTCAGCAAAATCTTTTCTTAAAAAGCTCCAGGCATCGTTGAGATATGAATTCACCTGCTCTCTGTTGGCAGCACTCATCTCGTTTTGAGTGAATGGTTCCACGGCTGACTTATATGTTCCAACCTTAAATATTTGCATCTCTATTCCTAACTTATCAAGTGCATCCTTGAAGAAAATAGGGGTAGAGGCTAAACCGTGCATATCTAGCATTCCCTGCGGATTAAGTACAACTTTATCTGCAGTCGTAGAAAGGTAATATCCACCCTGAGTATATGTGTCTGCGTAAGAAACAATAAACTTTCCACTCTCTTTAAAGCTTTCAAGTTCACTTCTTATTTCTTGAAGAGTTGCCATAGAAGCCGATAACATGCGTGAGTCAAGATATATTCCTTTAATTTTGTCTTCGTTCTTAGCTTTACGAATTGCACTTACGATATCATTTAGTCCCATCGTGGTTTGGTATTCTGAACCTATCAATGAGGTGAACGGATCATCTTCAGGTGTACGGTCTACAATAGGTCCGTTAAATCTTAAATTAAGTACTGAGTTTTCCTGAAGAATAAATTTTTCAGAGGTCATTGAGCCCATAAATGAGCTTGCTGCTCCGAAAAACATTATCATTGCAATAAAGAAGATTAGAATTTGTGCTATGAGGAATCCCAAAGCAGAAGCAAGCATGATTTTTAGAAAATCTTTCATAACAAGGGTTATTTTTTGAATTATAATTTGGCGTATAAACAGAACAAAAATATACAAAAAACACAGCTTCTGCAATTTAAATTTACATATTCTTATATATTTTCACTTGCAGGATTTTCCCTTGAATAGTATATTTGAAGAATAAAAAGAGATTCGATCTGTTTTCAAATACTCCTCTTTCTTAAAAAATGATAAATATTAGATAAAAAAGAGTTGTTAATGCAGCGTTTTTTCTTTTAGTTCATCTATACAGTAACTGCGATAAGAATGGATAATTCGCAACTAATATCAGCGTGTAAGAAACAGAACCGCAATGCACAGAAGGCTTTATATGAGAAGTATGCTCCTATAATGATGGCTGTATGCATGCGTTACTGTGGTGATGAAGAGACTGCACGTGATTTGTTGCATGACGGATTTATTCGTGTTTTTACGCAGATAGGCTCTTTTACGGGCAAGGGCTCTTTTGAAGGCTGGCTGAGGCGAATATTTGTAAATCTGGCGCTGGAGAATTACAGAAAAGAGAAGAGAAAGAATCTTTTTCTGGAAGAATATGGATATATGTATACAAATGAAACAGATGATCCTGCCGATGATTTACTTGATATAGAGGATATTCCCAAGGAAGTAGTATTTGAGTTGATCAATAAACTTCCTCCCGGATATAGGACAGTGTTTAATTTGTTCATTTTTGAGGACATGTCGCACAGGGAAATTGCTGAAGAGCTGGGCATAAATGAGGCAGCCTCCAGGTCACAGTTTTACCGTGCTAAAAGTCTGTTAAAGAAGAAGATTTCAGCCCTCCTTGAAAAAAACCATCAAAGAAAGTATAATGAGTTCAGAAGATAAAATAAGAAAACAGTTTCAATCGAAATTCAACGATTTTAAAGTACCTGTTCCTGCCGATGGGTGGGCGAGGTTGGAGGAATCGTTGAATAATGCCTCTGTGGTAAGAAAGATGGTAGTTCATCGCAGATGGCAATACGCAGGTTCTGCAGCAGCAGTGCTGGTGTTATTAGTCGTGAGTCTGTTTTTTCTAAATAAGCCAACTGTAACTGAAGGACCTTTTATGTCTGAAACTATGCCACCGGCAAATGATGTAATAACTGAACCGGAAATTGAATCAAAAATAGACATAAGGGTGGCTGAGCCCGCATTATTTGCGGAAAGAAAAGTTGCTAGCAGTGTTTCAAAACAACCTTCAAATGTGTCGGCCATTTTTACTGAATTGATTGAACAAGAGAAACAACAAGTATCTGATGATTTAATAGGTTTAAGTAATGAAGTTACCTCAATTAATGATGATATCATGTTTGATGTTGCTGATAATTCAGGTAATTACAATATGACAGAGGAACAGATTATAATAGAAGGAGATGAGATTGTACTGTTAGCTGAAAATGAGTCTGGAAGTGATAAAGAGGATTATATTTTATCATTTGGCAGTAAAGGCGGTTTAACCTCTTTTCATCAAACTGTAAACTCTCCAATGGCTTTAAGAAGTGCTGCACTGGCAGAAGAGAATCAATTGATTGAACAGCCTGGTAAGGTTTTATTTCAATCAGCAGCAAGCACTGATAATACTTTGGAAATGGAGCATAATCAACCAGTATCTTTTGGTATTACAGTTTCTAAATTGCTTTTTGATGATCTGTATATAGAAACCGGACTTATATACTCCTATCTCTATTCTAAAAGAAAAAATACAAGCGCGAACTCTTTTGTTGAGCGGAAACAGCAGTTTCATTATTTAGGTATTCCATTAAATGTTAACTATAACCTATTTTCTCTGGGCAAATTAAATGTATATACTTCTATAGGGGGAATGATTGAAAAGGATGTTTATGGAAGACTAACAGAACAGAGTGAAATTCAGCTGATTGGTGACAATGCGGAGTCGGAAGGTTTAATGGATAAGACAATTTCTCAGCATAACCCACAAATATCAGTCAACGCCGGAATAGGTTTATCATATCCTATATATCAAAACTTTAAACTGTATGGTAAAATTGGAGGAGCATACTATTTTGATGCAAATAATCAATACCCTACCATATACTCAGACAGCAAAATCGTCATGGATTTGAATCTTGGAATCAGATATGAATTTTAATAACTACTAAATATAAATAAACAAAATGAGGAAATCTTTTTTATTTTTAATTATAGTCGCATCAGGACTTATTTTGAGTTCATGTTTAGGTGATACAAGCAGGCATTATACACAACCGCTGGATTATGTTTATATTACTAATGAGGGTGGTCTCACTTATGGAAGAACTTTATCTAACAGGCTAATAACTTCTAATGAGTTTTTAATGATGATGCCGGGTACCTTTCAATCGATGAGTTATTCTTATGAAGAGGTAAACGGTGTTACGCCTTTACAGATTGGAGGTCAAACATTTCAACTTGATAATATTGACCTAAATGGCACACCAGTCGAGATTCATAAGTATGGTTTCAGCTCAATGCCATACGATTTAGAAACTTCAGATGAGTTTTTACAAATTATACCTTATGCAATAGATGATCCGATTTATTTTAATGACCACTGGTTTATAGAGTATGTGTATGCAATAAAAAAGGGGGAAAGAGTAGAGGACATATCATTTTATATAAATGAGGAATCAAATTCGCCTATAAACGAGATAATAATTGATGTAATGCTGGAGATCTCCGGAACTCCTGACGACCCAAACGCTAATGCTACTAATGAGGTTGGTGTTGTAGCTTTAAATATGGCACAGATCCGTAGTCAGTTTGAAGGAACAAATGATACAAATAAAAAGCAGTTGAGGATCAAATTCAATTATAAAAAGAATGCGAGCAACAATACTACTGATCAGTTTTATAATCTGACTGTAAAAGGTAATTAATTATAAAACTTAATTATCGATTAATATAGACAGCAGTACTTTATGTGAGTGCTGCTGTTTTTTGATTGAAAATAACTACCTTTGCTCTCCAAAATTGTTGAGAAATGTGGAGAGATATTTTTGTTACTATCACACAACTTATTGTCGCTTCTCCAAAAGCATGGAAGGAAATAAATAGGGAAAAGAGGACTCATAACGAGTTTCTTAACCGTTTTCTGCATCCTCTTTTTGGTATTATCGCGCTGACTTCATTCATTGGAGGATTGTGGATAATAAGCGATGGAAGTGTGGAAAGTGCATTAAAAAAATCTATTATAAGTGTTGTGGCAGTATATGGTGGTTATTTTATTGCATCTTATGCTTTAAACGATTTAGCACCAAAGTTTGGTTTGAGAAAGAATCTGCCAATGTATCAGAAGTTTGTAGGATTTGCTTCAGGAGTAATTTATTTGTTGTATATTATTATCCCCTTTTTTCCGGGTTTCATCATATTATGGCTGTGTGCATTTTACACAATTCATCTTGTGTATACCGGAGCTCAGAATTTCATAACAGTAAAAGAGGATGATCTTATGAATTTTACTCTTCTGGCATCAGCATTGATAATTCTTGCTCCGGCAACTATTCATCAGCTTTTTTCTATAACAATTAATTAATGAATCAGCCTCAGATAAATATAAAGAATAAACGTGCCACATTCGATTATGAATTGCTGGAAGTTTTTACTGCAGGAATTGCTCTTACGGGTACGGAGATTAAGTCGATACGTCTCGGAAAAGCAAGTCTGGTAGATACATACTGTCAGTTTGAAGGTAGTGGCTTGTGGGTTCGTAACATGAATATATCGCCATACTTTTATGGTACATATAACAATCATGACTCACGCAGGGATCGCAAGCTTCTGCTTAATAAAAATGAACTGAGGAAAATAAGGAGGCTCACTAAAGAAACAGGTTACACTATTATACCTGTCAGGTTGTTTATAAATGAAAAGGGATTGGCTAAGATAGTCATTGCTGTAGCCAGAGGGAAAAAACAGTATGATAAGCGTCAGTCATTAAGGGAAAAGGAGGATAAGCGCGCGATGGACAGAATGTTCAAGAAGTAAATCACTCCACAATAGGTTATCTTTTAGTAAAATTATTCGTTTTTATTATTTATGCAATTTAAAAAGTATATTCTTATACCGGCTCTGAAGAAGTCGGGTACTACAGCATTATGGCTGATTAAAATGATTCTGCCGATTTCGCTTGCTGTAAGGTTCTTAGATTATTTCGGAATACTCACATACATAGCAGGGTTTCTTGATCCGGTTTTTATGAATCTGGGACTTCCCGGTAGTACTGCAATCATTTTTATAACATCCATTTTTCTTCCACTATACGCACCTCTGGCGATAATAACATCCATGAGCTTAACATTAAGAGAGCTTACTATTCTTGCTTTAATGTGCCAAATTGCTCATAACCTTCCGGTGGAGAGTGCTATACAGGCAAAAACAGGTACAACATTCTGGGGAATGACAACATTGCGTATAGTAGTGAGTATCTTAACAGCTTTTTTACTAAATCTTATTTTACCCGCTGAAATGGGTATGCCACTATTTGTACAGACAGATGTTGTAGTAATTTCTTCAATTGGTGAATTGTTGTTAGCTTGGTTGCAAGGCTCACTAAAAATTGCATTACTGATATTTGTTATTATCTTTTCTCTGAATCTGTTATACAATATTCTCAATGCTTTTCACCTGATCTCTAAGCTGAGTAAAGGAGTTGAGCCGCTTCTTAAGTTTTTTGGACTTTCAGCAAATACCGGTTTCCTTTGGCTGATAGGGTATATTGTTGGTTTGGCTTATGGAGGCGCACTTATGATGGATCAGTTGAAAGAAGGTAAGGTTACACGTGCAGAAGCAAACCTACTTAATCATCATCTTGCTGTATCACATTCTGTTATTGAGGATAATCTGCTTTTTGCTGCACTTGGTGTTTCAATTTGGTGGATTTTGGGAGTAAGGTTTGTAATGTCATGGATTGTTGTTTGGTTTCGAAGATTGATATTAAGGTTGTCAAGTAAAGGAAAAGTCAATTATAATGTTTATTTTTGACTTGATATACTCTTATTAAACAGGCATAAGACTGTTTTTACATTAAATATTCTGCCAGGATATTTAATGATCGGGTAATAAAATAAAAGTAAAGAGAATAAAGATGAAATTGGAAAAACTTTTATCCGATCGCATCCTGATTTTGGATGGTGCGATGGGAACTATGATACAGAGATACAAGCTTACTGAAGAGGATTTCAGAGGTGAGCGATTCAAGGATTTTGATGTACTGCTTAAAGGTAATAATGACCTGTTATCTTTAACAAGACAGGATGTGATAAGTGAGATACATCGAGAGTATCTTGCTGCAGGTGCTGATATAATAGAAACCAATACATTCAATTCTACCTCAATCTCAATGCAGGATTACAAGATGAGTCATCTTGCAGGTGAGATAAACAGGACTGCTGTAAAACTGGCTCGTGAAGCAGCAGACGAGTATACAAAGCTGACACCGGATAAGCCGCGTTTTGTGGCAGGGTCGATTGGACCTACTAATAAAACTGCTTCTATGAGTCCGAGGGTTGAAGAGCCAATGTATCGTGCAGCTACTTTTGATGACTTTAAATTAGCGTACAAAGAGCAAATAAAAGCACTAGTAGAGGGTGGGGCAGATTTGCTTCTGATTGAAACAATATTTGATACCCTTAATGCTAAGGCTGCTATTTTTGCAGCAGAGGAGGTTGCAGCTGAGACAGGTATAAACACTCCACTTATGCTTTCTGTTACGCTGTCAGATAAAGCAGGCAGGACCTTATCAGGTCAGACGCTTACTGCTTTTGTTGCTTCTGTAAGTCATGCAAAGCCACTGATAATTGGTCTGAATTGTTCTCTGGGTGCTGCTGAGTTAAAGCCTTACGTGAAAGAGTTGGGTAAAGCTGCTCCATTCTATATTTCAACATATCCAAATGCCGGCTTACCTAATCAACTCGGTGAATATGATGAGACACCAGAAAAAATGGCTTCTCAGATTAAGGAATTTATTGATGAAGAACTGGTAAATATTGTTGGTGGATGTTGTGGTACCACACCTGAACATATTTCAAAATATGTGGAAATGGTAAAAGATGCTGTACCACACAAGAAAACTAATCAACCCGAATATATGCAGCTATCCGGATTAGAGCTGCTTGAGGTTTCGCCTCAAATTAATTTTCTTAATATCGGTGAGAGATGTAATGTAGCAGGTTCCCGAAAATTCTTAAGGTTAATTAAGGAACAAAAATATGAGGAAGCGCTTGATATAGCACGTAAGCAAGTTGAGGATGGAGCTCAGGTTCTGGATATTAACATGGATGAAGGTCTTCTGGATGGTGTTCAGGAGATGACCAATTTCCTTAATATGCTTGCTTCAGATCCTGATGTGTCAAGAGTACCTATTATGATTGACTCTTCGGACTGGAACGTTCTGGAGGCTGGTTTGAAATGTGTTCAGGGTAAACCAATTCTTAATTCTATCTCATTAAAAAACGGTGAAGAAGAATTTCTGAAACAGGCAAAACTTGCACAGATGTATGGTGCAGCAGTAGTTGTAATGGCTTTTGATGAAACAGGTCAGGCGGCAAGTTATGAACGACGTATTGAAATTTGTGAGCGTGCTTACAGATTACTCATAGAAAGTGGTTTTGATCCCAAGGATATTATCTTTGACCCTAATATTCTGGCTATTGCAACCGGCATGGATGAACATAAGAATTATGCCGTCGATTTTATAAGATCAGTTGCTTGGATAAAAGAAAACCTGCCGCAGGCGAAAGTTAGCGGGGGTGTGAGCAATCTTTCTTTTTCATTCAGAGGAAATGATTATATACGAGAACTGATGCACTCAGCATTTCTTTATCATGCTATAAATGCGGGACTCGACATGGGGATTGTGAATCCTGCTCAATCTGTTATCTATGAAGATATTCCTGCAGAAGAAAAGGAGCTTGTGGAGGATGTTATTTTCAACAGGAAAGATGATGCTACTGAACTATTAATGGCTTATGCTGAAAAGATTAAAACGGAAAAAACCCCGGAGTCTGAGCAAGTAAAAGCTGAGGAATGGCGTAATCATGCACTTGATGAAAGATTAAGTTACGCACTCGTTAAAGGTATCAGTGACTACATGGAGGAGGATCTTTCTGAAGCTCTTGAAAAATATCCGCGTGCAGTGGATATTATTGATCAACCGCTGATGGAAGGTATGAATCGTGTAGGCGACCTGTTTGGAGCAGGTAAAATGTTTCTTCCTCAGGTAGTGAAAGCTGCAAGGGCTATGAAAAAGGCGGTTGCTATTTTACAGCCTGTACTTGAAGCTGAGAAATCATCTGAAGAGTCTAATAAAGCAGGCAAGATTTTACTGGCCACGGTTAAAGGGGATGTGCATGACATAGGGAAAAATATTGTGTCAATCGTATTATCATGTAACAACTATGATATTATTGACCTTGGTGTGATGGTTCCACCTGAGAAAATTATTGAGACGATTATTAAAGAGCAACCGGATATAGTTGGCTTGAGCGGATTAATCACTCCTTCATTGAGCGAAATGGGTGTAGTGGCTGAAGAGATGCAAAAAGCAGGGCTTAATATCCCGTTGCTGATTGGTGGTGCCACAACTTCAAAATTGCATACAGCACTCAAGATTGAGCCGAAATATAATAACGGACCTGTTGTATACGTTAAGGATGCTTCACAGGCTCCCTCTGCTGTTGCTAACCTGATGAACAAAGATAACAGAGCGGATTATATTGAAAAAGTAAAAGAGGAATATGAGCGCCTCAGGGAAAATTATTCGCAGAAGGAAGTAGAATTGGTCAGTATCAAAGAAGCAAGAGAAAATGCTTATAAAATAGATTGGGACTCATTTGAATCTTATAAACCAAATCAACTCGGTCGCATAAAACTGGATAAAATACAAGTATCAGAAATCATCCCCTGGCTGGATTGGAAGTTCTTGTTTCCTGCATGGAACTTATCAGCTCGTTTTCATACAATTACCAAGATTGGAAAAAGTGATATAGAGAGAGCTGAATGGCTGGAAGGTTTTAGAGAAGATGATCGAGAAAAAGGTATAGAGGCAATCAAACTATATGATGATGCTGTAGAGATGTTGAATAAATTTGTGTCTGACGATGTGGATTACATTAAGGCTGTTTACGGCATCTATGAAGCTTATGGTGAAAAAGATACGATTTTCATTAAGAATGATACAGGTACAAATTACACCGCATTTCCTTTCCTGCGTCAGCAGAAAAAATCCAAGAAAAATGAATATTACTGCCTGAGCGATTTTACTGCACCACTTGAATCCGGCAAGAAAGATTATATTGGAGCATTTGCTGTAACAGCAGGCTATGGTGCTGATGAGCAATTGGATAAATACAGTGCTGAGGGTGATGAATATAACGGATTATTGATGAAGTCGCTGCTGGACAGGCTGGCTGAAGCCGCTACAGAATGGCTGCATGCAAAAGTACGTCGAGAATATTGGGGTTACGCTTCGGATGAGAATCTTACTGTAGATGAAATGCTGGCAGTGAGATTTCAGGGCATTCGTCCTGCAGTTGGTTATCCGTCAATCCCTGATCAGACAATCAATTTTACATTGCATGACCTTTTATCTACTGAAGAAATTGGTATTACTTTAACTGAAAATGGAGTAATGTACCCTAATGCTTCGGTGAGCGGATTGTTTTTTGCACATCCTCAATCCAAATATTTCGGAATTGGTGAAATTGATGAGGCTCAGATGGAAGATTATGCAAAAAGAAAAGGGCAGAAACCCGAAGATATAAGAAAATTTCTTCTTGCTAATTTAGGATAGATAAAAGTATTCCGAAATTAAGTATCTTTGTAAATAAAAGTTACTTAAATGAGAAGTTTTGGCAGTGACAATAATTCGGGAGTACATCCTCGAATAATGAAGGCTTTATCAGAAGCAAATGTCGATCACACAATAGCTTATGGTGATGATAAATGGACAGCAGAAGCCGCTGGTCTGATTAGCGAATTACTTGGAAACAGAGAAATTGATCCCTATTTTATGTTCAACGGTACAGGTGCTAATGTTGTTGCACTCGAAGCTTGCACTTTACCTTTTCATTCAATATTGTGTGCTACAACTGCACATATAGCCGTAGATGAGTGCGGAGCTCCGGTGAAAATGACCGGTGCTTCATTAAAGGAGATTCCGACTCCTGACGGTAAGCTTACTCCTGAACTTATCATACCTCATCTTCATGGCTTCGGATTTGAGCATCATTC
>Ga0172378_10004055_pt1 | contig 13749 bp, 10 predicted proteins | sample GrowelOW332metaG_FD_119755 | JGI IMG/M metagenome (GOLD analysis project Ga0172378, IMG submission 119755) | Groundwater microbial communities from an aquifer near a municipal landfill in Southern Ontario, Canada - Pumphouse #3_1 metaG | ecosystem: Environmental > Aquatic > Deep subsurface >... | reverse complement strand
TCGAATCCACATATCGGAAGTCCTTTAATCTCATAGCCTGCAGAAGGTACCCTCTGCATTTCCATTCTACCCAAAGCACCTACAAAAAGAATCTTTGCATCAGGTTTTTTCACCTTAATGGCATTAGCGATGGATATGGCTGGGAAAATATGCCCACCTGTGCCACCGCCACTAATGATGATTCTTAATTCTTGGTCCATTTTTATGTTTACTATTTATTTTGGCAAAAGTAATCAAAAATTTTCTTATTTGATAATTTTTTACACATTTATTTGTGCTTAAACTGCGACTAATTTGCTTTCTTCCATATTTTCATCGGTTGTATTCTTCTTCTTAGCCGATTTACTGATGCTTAAGATTACGCCTACATAGATACAATTGATGATAGTGGAAGTGCCTCCCTTACTTATCAGTGGCAAAGGCTGACCAGTAACTGGAGCCAAGCCAACTGCTACACACATGTTAAATAAGGCTTGTGTCACTAAAAGCATGGCAAGACCCATGGCAAGAAAAGCTGGGAAATTGTTCTCACATCGGTTGGCTATTTTTCCAGTGCGGAAGAAAAGAATGATGTAAAGAATTGCTACGAAGAAAGCTCCTTCAATGCCAGTTTCTTCAATGATTATGGCATATATGAAGTCTGAAAAGGCTTGCGAAAGGAAGTCTCTTTCTACAGAGTTTCCAGGGCCTTTACCTACAATGTTGGATGAGGCGATGGCTATGTTCGCATGAGCCACTTGCGCATCTTTGTCCAGATCGAAGTCTTCTGGAGCAACCTCTTTACCGTCCACGAATTTGTCTATACGTGATTTCCAAGTGTCGAAACGATGGAAAACTTTTCCGAAGGTTCCAGCTTTTTCTTTCTGCAGAGCTATTTGTTCGGTCATGTTTTTATTCGGGTTCACTTGTTCTTTGTCTTTGCCTATTATCATGACCATTGCAAAAACGAAAACTATTAATAGCATGACTATCCCAAGAAGTTTCCCCAATTGCCTCAGAGGTACCCTTCCGATTATCATCATCATAAAGATCACTACGCACAGCAAAGCTGCGGTAGATAGGTTTTCGAGCATGATAAGTGGGATGATGGGTAAACATATCCACAGGATATATTTGAATGCATTCTTGTCTGCGCCATCAGGAGTCTGCATGGCACTCAAGATTTGTGCCGTTGCCAGTACCATTGTCCCTTTTGCAATCTCGGAAGGCTGAAATTGAATGCCAATGATGCTAATCCAACGTTGTGCGCCGTTGGTAGATTGGCCGGCAAAGTAGACCCATATAAGGGTAAGTATGGAGATGATAAGTAGAAATGGGGTTATTATCTTGAAGTATTTACACTTGATATTCAGTGTGACTATCATGCAGAAGATTCCCATTATCAAGATGCCAATGTGCTTGAACATTGGTGCCAGATAACTTCCGCCTTTATAAGTAAGTTCGGAAGAAGCTGAAAAGACTTCTATTATACTGACAATGCAAAGGAAGAAAAAAACCATCCATATCACCTTGTCTCCTTTAAATATGTTACTTAAAGTCTTATTTGTCATCGCTTAAAGGCTTCTTACTAGATTTTTAAATTGTTCACCACGATCTTCCATATTTTTGAATAAATCGAAGCTTGCACAGCAGGGGCTCAATAATACAGTTTCTCCAGGCTTAGCCATGTCATAGCAACTGGCGACACAGTCTTTCATGTTATGAGTGTCTCTTACAGGTATGCCTATGTCATCGAAAGAATTATGAAGTTTGGTGTTATCAACGCCTAAATATACCAGCCCCACGCATTTTTGTTTCACCAAGTCTTTGATAGCATTATAGTCATTACCTTTATCTTTTCCACCAAGGATGAGGATGACCGGCGTTTTCATACTTTCGAGGGCATACCAACAGGCATCCACATTCGTTGCTTTAGAGTCATTGATATATTGTACACCAGCCACCTTGCACACTTTTTCCAAACGATGTTCCACCCCAGGGAAGTCGCTGAGACTTTTGCGAATGATTTCTTTCTTTATCTTTGAGATGTTCGTGGCTATACCGGCAGCCAGACTATTGTATATATTGTGTTTACCGGTAAGACTCAACTCCTCTTGTTCCATGTTGAATGGAGTAGGCTGTTCTATTTTGTACTCACCGTCTTCGATATAGGCAATAGAGCCTTTTTCTTTCAATTCCGAGAATGGATATTGGATAGCATTAATTTCATATTTTTCTAATTGTTTCTTGATAGTGGGGTCATCGTTCCAATAGATAAAACTATCATCAGGGGTCTGGTTTTGAATAATGCGCATTTTTGCGTCAGCATAGTTTTCGAATTTATAGTCGTAACGGTCAAGATGATCGGGAGTAATGTTTAGGAGAATGGCTATGTTGGCACGGAAGTCATACATATTGTCCAGTTGGAAACTACTGAGCTCGATGATGTAGTAATCATGTGGATCCTCTGCCACTTGAAGAGCGAGGCTTTTGCCAATGTTTCCTGCCAGTCCTGTGTCATACCCGGCAGCCTTGAATATGTGGTAGATGAGCGAAGTGGTTGTGGTCTTACCGTTACTACCCGTGATGCACACCATCTTGGAGTGAGTATAGCGTGCAGCAAATTCAATTTCGCTGATGATATGAGTGTCTTGTTCTATCAAAGCCTTTATGATGGCGGACTCTTTTGGAATTCCTGGGCTCTTGATGATCTCATCCGCATTTAATATTTTGTCTCGGGAATGGTGCTCTTCCTCCCATTCAATGCCATGGTCATCGAGGATTTTCTTGTATTTGTCCTTTATCTTAGACATATCCGAGACGAATACGTCAAATCCTTCTTTCTTAGCCAATACGGCGGCTCCCGCACCACTTTCACCAGCACCAAGGATAACAACTCTTTTCATATCTTTATTTTTTTATTTATGACATCTTTTGTAAAAGGTTACTTCATACTTCGTAAAAGGTGGCTTGTCCCATTATCTCATTTTGAGAGTGATGATTGTAAGCGTCGCCAGGATGATAGAGATAATCCAGAAGCGGATTGTGATCTTAGCCTCATGCTTGGCAGTATGAGGGACTTTCACAAGGTATTTGCACTCGGGATCAAGTTGGTCGTCCTGTGTTCTGAAATTGTCATGGATAGGGGTACGTTTGAAAATGCGTTGTTTAATACCTTTCCGTTTGCCCATCTTGTAATACCATACCTGTACGATCACACTCAGACTTTCTATAAAGAATACTCCACACAATATAGGAAGCAATAGTTCCTTATGGATGATGATGGCTCCAACGGCTATGATTCCACCAATCGTCAGTGAGCCTGTATCACCCATGAATACCTGCGCCGGGTAGGCATTATACCATAGAAAACCAATTAAAGCTCCTATAAAGGCACACATGAAGACCACCAACTCCTGCGATCCAGGGATGTACATTATATTCAGATATGTAGCAAATTCGATGTGGGAGCTTACATACGCAAGTATTCCCAATGCCACACCTATGATGGCCGAGTTGCCTGCGCACATGCCATCCATACCATCGTTGAGGTTGGCTCCATTGCTTACGGCGGTTACAACCAAGATGGTCATGATGACAAAGAGTATCCATCCGGCGGCCGTCTTGTATTTTCCACAAAACGACATGATGTTAGAATAGTCGAGATTGTGGCTTTTTACGAATGGAATGGTCGTCTTCAACGACTTCCGGGCATCTGCTCGGTGTTTGATGACAATTTCTTTCCCTTGTTTCTCAATGGTAAGGTTTTCATTTATTTTTACATCCGGAGACGCCCAAAGTACGAGTCCTACGATGAGGCCGATGCCTATCTGTCCTATAATTTTGTATTTCCCCTTTAGTCCTTCCTTGTTTCTGTGGAAAATTTTGATGAAATCATCCATACCTCCAAGGAACCCCAGCCAAACGGTGGTGATAATCATGAGAATGAGGTAGATGTTCCTCAGTCGCCCAAGGAGCAAAACGGGTATAAGAATGGAAACAATGATAATGACCCCACCCATGGAAGGTACACCAATTTTCTTTACACCGAACGGGTCGATGGAGGCATCTCTCTGAGTCTCGGTGATTTGTTTGCGCTTGAGATATTTAATGAATCTCTCACCAAACCAGGCAGAAATAACCAGCGATAGGATCAGTGCCAGCAAGGCGCGAAATGAAATGTAGCCCCACAAGCGGGAACCGCTGATGCCGAATTGTTCTAAGAATCTGAAAAGATAGTATAACATTTTTCTTACAATTTACACATTAATTTCCGAATATCTCATGTAATACTTCGTGGTCGTCAAAGTGATGTTTCACGCCGTTAATTTCCTGATAAGTCTCGTGTCCTTTGCCTGCCACAAGTATCACATCATCAGGTTGAGCCATCATGCATGCTGTGCGTATAGCTTCCTTGCGGTCTGCTATAGTGATTACTTTTTTCATTTGCTGAGTGTTCAGACCTGCTAACATGTCGTTGATGATTGCCTGAGGTTCTTCGTCTCGAGGATTGTCACTTGTGAGAATTACCTTGTCACTCTGCCTCACGGCCTCTTGAGCCATCAGCGGACGCTTTCCTTTGTCACGATGTCCCCCGGCTCCGCAGACGGTGATGATATGGCCCTTTCCGTTGAGCACATCATGAATAGCATTAAGTACATTCTCCAAAGCATCGGGAGTGTGAGCATAGTCGACTATTGCAGTAAACCCTTCTGGCGAATGGATGGGCTCCAAACGGCCATTCACACTGTGCAGGGTGCTCATTACAACAAGTATTTCTTGCGGTTCTTTACCAAGCATGCGGGCAGCCCCATATATGGCGAGCAAGTTACTCACGTTGAATTTCCCAATGAATTGGACTCCTACCTCATGCCCATCGATTTCGAGATACATACCTTCAAAATGACATTCCAGTATACGGGCTCTGAAGTCTGCCATTTTCTGAACAGAATAAGTTTTCACGGTAGCTTTCGTATTTTGTACCATAATCATGCCATTTTTGTCATCGGCATTTGTAATGGCGAAAGCAGATTTTGGAAGCCCATCAAAGAAAGCTTTCTTAGCATTGCGGTAGTTCTCGAATGTCTTATGATGATCAAGGTGGTCTCGAGTCAGGTTGGTGAAGATTCCTCCTGTGAATTTTAGTCCTCCTATGCGTTTCTGAGCGATGGCATGTGAAGAGCATTCCATGAAAGCATATTCGCATCCAGCATCCACCATGCGTCCGAGAAGTTCATTTAGCTCGATAGGGTCAGGAGTGGTGTGGTCTGCAGGAATAACTTCTCCTTCAATATAATTGCAAACGGTGGAGAGTAGACCACACTTGTGTCCCATCTTGCGAAACATATTATATAATAAGGTGGCAATCGTGGTTTTCCCATTAGTGCCAGTTACGCCTACCAACTTTAATTTTTTTGAAGGATCTCCATAGAAGAGTGTAGCCACTTTTCCTACTGCATCCTCTGTAGATTCCACTTGCACATAAGTGATGCCCGCTGTCTTTTCTTCCGGCAAATCTTCACACAGCACAGCTTTGGCGCCAAGTTCTATTGCCTTTGAAATGAACTTATGTCCATCCACTTGTGTTCCTTTCATTGCAACAAACAGATGCCCATCCTTGATGTGGCGGGAATCAATGTTTATACCCTTGATGTCAATTTCTGCATCTCCCAGCATGCTTGTTGGCTTGATGTTTTTGAGCAAATCGTTTAATTTCATGATGTATTTCGTTGTTTTATTATTCCAATACAAGTCGGCACGACTCTCCCTTTCGGATTTGATGCCCAGCTTCCAGGCTTTGGCTAACCACCTTACCTCGTCCAGTCAGAGTAACCTTGATACCTCTGCTTTCAAGTAGATAGACGGCGTCGCGTGCCCCCATGCCGATTACTGAAGGCGTGTGACTTTTACCGTAGAGCTTTTCTCTGCAAAGGTGTATAACCTTATTATTTACTTTTTGTGCTTTTCCCCATATAGGATTGCCGTCAGAATAAGTACCACTCCAGTTGGTATTGGTTCTAATGCCCAGATTGTTAAGCACATAGTCGGCTGCAAGGATGTTTCCGTTTTTTACATCCGGTATGAGAATAGATGCGGAATCACGTGCGTCTTTCACGTCAAGTTTCACATCTTGAGCCATAATTCCTTCGGCTATATCATGGAAAACGACACCGCTCATGCCACCTCCGGATGCAGGAAGACCGGATTTCTGTATGCAGACAATGCAACTGTAGCGAGGAGCCTCAGCGGGGAAATAACCGGCAAAGCTCAGTAGATAATTGGTCATGCCAGTCTTGTATCCGCCTGCACCTTGTGAAATCTGTGCTGTACCAGTTTTCCCTGCTACTTTAAAAGAGGTGGATCCTGCCTTCTTCCCAAGTCCCTGACTTACTACATGATATAGAATGGTCTGAATTAGTTTGACGGTTCTGTTGCTGCAGATGTGTTCGTGTCCAGACACAACCTCAGGAGGAAACTCCATGATGGTCTTTCCATTTTTTATTACCGACTTTACAAATCTCGGACGCATCATTCTTCCATCGTTTGCGATGGCATTATAGAAGGTAAGTGTAGAAATCGGAGGTATCTGTGTTTCATAACCTATGCTCATCCATGGGAGCGCAGTATTACTCCAATTGGCCCATTGACCATGGCTGTTTTTCTTAGGCATACGGATGTGTGCCTTTGAATATCCTGGCAAAGGAATGTGGAAATCAGAGGCTATTCCAGTACGATAGATGCCACGTACAAATTTCTCTGGATCGTTGTGATAATGGTCATCTATGATACGGCTTACGCCGATATTGGAGCTTACTTCAAGAGTTTTAGGCAGTCCTATGGTACCATAACCACCACGGCGCCAGTTCCAGTCTTTCATTTGTCTGCCATACATGTTCCACACACCTGAGCCAGTTTCAACTACATAGTTGGTATCTACGACTTGGTCATCCAATGCCACCATCATGGAGGCTGTCTTAAATACGGAGCCAGGTTCCAGTAAGTCACTTACGGCATGATTCCTTACTTCGCGGTATTCTCCATCGATGCACTTTTCCATATTGACTATGGCCTTGATGTCTCCTGTCTTCACATCCATTACAATAGCGACTCCAACATTACCGTTGATAAGTTTCAGTTCATTGATAACGGCTCTTTCCGATAAGTCCTGCATGCCCACATCGATAGTAGTGACGATGTCTGCACCGTCAATAGCAGGTGTGTCTGTAATGTCGAGGAATTTATTGAGTACTTTGCGGCGGTGGATGATGCCATTTTTGCCACGAAGGATGGAATCGTATGAAAGCTCAAGTCCGAAGCGGGCTGTGTCTTTGGCACCATACATGGCACCCACTGTTCGGTTGGCCAGTGATCCATAAGGATTTTGGCGTGCATTGAATTCTTCTATGTGGAATCCGCCTTTATAAGCTGGAAGACATAAAATCGGTAGGGCTTTGACTTCGGTGTAAATGTTATAATCTACTCGCTTTTCCCAGATGGGCCAGTGCCGACTCATCTTCTTGTGCCCTTCTTCCAGGTCATGGTGAAATTGCCGGGCTGATTTTTCAGGAAATATTTCGTGCAAGCATTTACTAATAGAGGCTACCTTTTTTTCCCAAAGGGAGTCGTTCTTTGCCTCGTGGAGGGCCTTGAAGTCGATGTATAGTTTAAATTCAGGTAAAGAACTTGCCATAAGTTGGCCGTCGCAGCTGAGGATGTTGCCGCGCATAGGCTTTACGCTCACGCTGTCTCGTTTTACTCTATCGGCTACTTTCATCCAATAATCGCGTTTGGCAGTCATCAGATAAGCAGCTTTTCCGAGGACCATCAGTGCTATAAGAGTCATTACGATGGCGATGAAACTATAGCGGGGCGTTATTTTTTTATTATCGAATTTACTCATTCTTCAGGTACATTAATAATGTATGGAGGCTGGTTTGCAATGTGCAAAGAGCTGTCATTATTATTCTTCAACATGTCTAAGACGTTGCTTTCACGGCTCTTTTCGGTGAGTTGGCTGCTACTCGACAGTGCTCTGAACTTAGCATCTTGCAGTTCATTCTGCAGTTTGTCGATTTCAATGAGATCTTTCTGGCAACTATAGCGGTTTGATATATAGATTATCACGAAGAAGGCCATAAGCAGAATAAGCCATATCTGATGCCTGATGGTGCTGGTGGTGAGAATGTCGCCACCAAGGATTTTCTTCAGCGTAAGAGTTGAAGAGAGGGGTGCATCATCTTCAGTGGCCTGTTCTTCTATCACTTCTTTGAGTGTAAGTCCTGTGTCTTCCGCCTTGCTTTCCTGGCCAGGCTGAGATTCTATGGATAGTTTTTCTTCTGCTTTTATGTCTTTATCTTTATCTTTCATTTCTTTTCTGCTATTCTTAATTTTGCACTGCGGCTTCGTGGGTTTTTTTCCTGCTCGTCATTGTCCGGAGTGATGACTTTGTTGTTTATGAGTTGGAAAGGAGACTCTATGTGCCCGTAGAAGTCCTGTTCTACTTTTCCTTCAGCATTTCCGGTTTTCATAATGTTCTTTACGATGCGGTCTTCCAAAGATTGATAGGTGATGACGGAAAGTCTGCCGCCAGGTCTGATGAGTTCTGTCGTGGCCAGTAGCATTTCTTTCAGGGCATCCATTTCATGGTTTACTTCAATGCGGAGTGCCTGGAAAAGTTTTGCCATATCTTTCTTTTCTCTTTCTCGATGGAATAGGGGCTCCACGGCATGGATGAATTCCTGTGTGGTTTCTATTTTTTTCTGCTGGCGTGCTTTCACAATTGTAGCTGCTATTTTGCGTGAGTTTTTGAATTCGCCATATAGGTAGAATACATCTGCGAGGGCATCTTCTTCGTAGTCGTTGACAATATTTGCAGCTGTGTTGCCGGCTCTTTTGTTCATTCTCATATCAAGAGGCGCATCGAAGCGGAAGCTGAATCCTCTGGTCTGGTCGTCAAAATGGTGTGAGGAAACGCCTAAATCGGCGAGCAATCCATCTATCTGCTTTACTCCATAATAGCGCATCCAGTTCTTCAGATAACGGAAGTTGGAGCGGACAAAAGTGAATTGTGAGGAGTGCGGAGAGTGAGATGAGGGATGAAAGCCGTCTTCTATCTCGCTTCTCGAGATGGAGTTCTCGCAGGTTGAAGAGCTAATATCATTCGGCATTCCAAGCTCTTCACTTCTCTCAAAGAGATTCTTCTCGGCATCTTCATCCTGGTCGAAACTGTAAAGATGGGCTGTGGAATCAAGACGCGAAAGTATCTCACGGGAATGGCCTCCTCCGCCAAAAGTGACGTCAACATACACGCCTCCAGGTTGAATGTTCAGCCCGTCGACACTCTCCTTGAGGAGTACAGGCACATGATATGTCTCTGCTGTTTTTACCATAGATAGATTTATTCTTTTCTGCTATTCAATATTATTCTCTTCATTTCCTGTATTGCTCATAATGGCCTCTATGGCCTTGCTGAATGCGTCTGCTTCCATAAACGGCTTTTCCGGCTCTTTGTTGCTCCAGATCTCTATGATATCACCCATGCCGATGAACTTTATTGACTGGTTGATGTCTGCCATTTTCAGATAGCGCTTTGGTATCAGAAAACGGCCGTTTCCGTCGAGTGTAAGGATTTCCACGTCGGATACGAATTGACGGAATATCTGCTGGTGTTCTGAATTCCAGCGGGAAAGACGAAGGCGGAGAATGTCCATCTGCTCGTTCCATACCGTTTCGGGATATAAAACAAGGCATTGCTGAAAGATATCCTTGCGCAGCACAAGCCTTTCTTCGCCTGACGCTTGAAGCGTTTTGCGGAATACCGAGGGGAGGAATGCTCTACCCTTAGCATCAGTTTTTGCTTCTGTGTTTCCTAAAAATCGCATGCGTACATTACTATAAGATATTTTGTTTCTGTTGCCAAAGATATATAAAATCCACCACATTTCCCCACATTTCCCCACTTTTTTTTAAATTAGGTGATATTTTCTTATTTTCTTACTCTAAAGCGGTTTGGTCATTCGTATTGATTTTTGAGATGTTATGTAAAGAAAAATACAAATTATATCCATAGTTAAATAACTATGAAAGGATGAAAACCTATGGAGAAGCTAGAATCTTGAGGGTAAGGAAAAAGAAAATGCATTTGTTGAAAGATTAAGAAGATACTTTTCTTATTTCTTATCCGTTGTTATCTTTCTTTTGAAAGATTACTTTCAGCATTATAAAAGATGTTCTTTAGGAAAGTAAAACAACTTGTTTTACTGACTGAAACAACTTGTTTTACCAACTGAAACAACTTGTTTTACTTCTTAAAAGAATATCTTTTGCGTTTATGTAGATAACTGACAGTTTTGCGACAGATATCCTTTAAAAATGCAGGAGGCTGTTTTGCCGTTGTGTAAAAAAGACAATTTGTTCAAGGCTTTACTTGCTCCAAAATGTTATTTTTTTATCATTTAATCACAAAATTCGGAAAATTTTTGTTCTAAAAAGTGGCATATCTCGGAAAATTATATTATTTTTGCAATGTGTTAGTATACTAAGGGCATGAGTGACAATATAGAGAAAACTATTGACATTGACGAAATCTTGAGGGACAAGATAGGTGACAAGTCCAAATATGTGCCAAGTTTTGTCGTTTCCTGGCTGAAGCATATCGTTCATGAAGATAGAGTAAACAAGTTCTTGTGGGAATCCCGGCATGAGACAGGTACCGAATGGCTTACCGAATGTGTCAGCTATCTCGACATGACTTTACAAATAGAAGGCAAGGAGAATTTTCCTGACAAAAATGACGGAAGACTCTATACCTTTGTCTCCAATCATCCTTTGGGGGGCGCTGACGGTGTGGCCCTTGGGTCTATCATAGGTCAGTGTTATGACGGGAGGTTTCGCTATCTGGTCAACGACTTGCTTCTCCATCTGCCTGGATTAAAACCGGTAAGTATTGGAATCAACAAAACGGGCAAGCAAGGACGTTCTTTTCCTGCTATGGTGGAGGCAGGCTTTCAAAGCGATAACCACATGCTCATGTTCCCGGCAGGACTTTGCTCGCGCAAGATAAATGGCGATATTCACGATCTCCCTTGGAGAAAGACCTTTATCTCAAAGTCGGTAGAGTATCAGCGCGATGTGATACCCATACACTTCAGCGGTCAGAATTCTGATAAGTTCTATCGCATTGCCAACATCTGCAAGGCTTTGCGTCTGAAGGTTAATGTTGCCATGCTGTTCCTTGTGGATGAGATGTATAAGAATGTGCACAAAACCTTCCGGGTGGCTATTGGCAAACCGATTCCTTGGCAGACGTTTGACAACAGCAAGACGCCAACAGAGTGGGCAAAAATAGTGGAAGATAAGGTTTACGAATTATAGAGAAAAGGAGAAACCTCCTTAAACAAACGAATAAAAGATGGAAGAAGAGATTATTCAACCGATTAGTAAAGAAATCCTCAAGAGTGAGCTTACTCCTGACCGTCAACTTCGTATGACCAATAAAAGCCATAACGAAATATATGTGATAACGGCGCACAATGCTCCTAATGTGATGAGGGAAATCGGCCGATTAAGGGAACTGGCATTTCGTACAGCAGGTGGAGGAACGGGCAAATCGATGGATATTGATGAGTTCGACATGATGGAGAATGCCTGTAAACAGCTGATTGTCTGGAATCCGGATGATGAGGAAATTATTGGTGGCTACCGCTATCTATTTGGTCCTGACTGGGAAATTAATGACCAGGGACAGCCCATCCTTGCCACAAGTCACATGTTCCATTTCTCGGAAAAGTTTATGAAAGAATATGCACCTTATACTGTCGAACTTGGTCGTTCTTTTGTTTCTCTTGAGTATCAGAATGTAAGAAAAAAGACTAAGAGTATTTTTGCCCTTGATAACCTTTGGGATGGATTGGGCGCATTGACTGTTTTGAACCCTAATTTGAAGTATTTCTTCGGTAAGGTAACCATGTACCCATCTTACATACGTCGTGGAAGAGACATGATTCTCTATTTTCTCAAGAAGCACTTCGACGACAAGGACCATCTGATTGTGCCCCTGAAACCATTGAAAATAGGAACTCCTCAGGAAGAATTAGCAAAGATTTTCAATAGAGATAATTTCAAGGATGATTATCGAATATTGAATTGCGAAATACGAAAATTAGGTTATAATATTCCGCCTTTGGTAAATGCTTATATGAGTTTGAGTCCTACAATGAAGATATTTGGCACTGCCATCAATTACGGATTTGGTGATGTGGAGGAAACTGGCATACTCATTGCTGTTGACGAGATACTCGAGGAAAAACGGGTGCGTCATATCGACAGCTTTATCAAGGAACATCCGGAAGCTATGCATATTACAAGTGGGGCAAACAATGTAATCTATAAGGAAAAATAAATTTGCGGACTTAACTTATTGTAAGCCTGTTCCTTCCTGTTTTGTAATAAATTTTCTTTTTAGATGATAGGTAATGAGATGCCGTTGATTTTTTGGTAAACATCGAGCGCATAGATATCTGTCATTCCACTGACATAATCGATGACAGCCATAATGCGTGTCTCTAAATCTTGACTTTGGATGTCATACTGACAACTGAACCGTTTGATTAGTTGTTGGGAATGGTACTTTTCGGGGTGTACAGCTGCTTCTACAAGGTCTCTCATCAGCGTTTCCATAATCTTATAGCCGGACAGTTCCACATCCAGAACAGGTTTGCTCTGATAGATTTTTTCCATTGACACCTTCTGGCAGTGCTTGTAGGCATCACGCTGTAGAGGGGAGATGTAGTCGATCAGGTTGCCCTTCAATTGCCCTTCGAGTATCTCTTGCTCATGGTCAATAAATGCTTTTACGCATTCAGATTCCAATTTTCCTACGGTACAAGCACGCATATAAACTACCTTTTCATTTTCATCGGAAACACCTTCTTCAATGACCCTTTGCCTGATTTGCGCCTTTCCATCTTCGCAAAAGAATCCAAGGAGCAGGTCTTCAGTTTCTTGATAAGAAAGAAGTTTCAGTTTATGGGAATCTTCAATGTCCATAATTTCATAACAGATATCGTCAGCCGCCTCTACTAAGTAGACCAAGGGGTGGCGTACATATTGTAAAGGCTCTTCTGGAAGAGACTTGCAAAAGATGCCCAAGTCATCGGCTATTTTCTTAAAGATAGCTTCTTCTGAAGTAAAAAATCCGAATTTTCCATGTTCTTTTGCAAGTGATGAGGCAAAAGGATATTTCACCATGCTTGCAAGAGTGGAGTAAGTCATTACAAAACCACCATCTCTTCTGCCGTTGAAACGATGGGTGAGCAGGCGAAATGCATTGGCATTTCCCTCGAAATGAGTGATGTCATCCCAAAAACGTTTGCTCACTTGAGTCTTTAAAGCCAGTCCTTCTCCTTCTGTGAAGAATGCTTGAATAGCCTTTTCGCCACTGTGTCCGAATGGAGGATTGCCCAGGTCATGGGCAAGACCAGCAGTTTGGACAATGGTTCCAATCTCTTCGAAAAGTGTACCTTTCAGTTCTGGATGAATCTCGATAAGTTTTCTTGCAACATCATCCCCAAGCGATTTACCCAAGGAAGATACTTCCAAAGAGTGCGTGAGCCGATTATGGACGAATACGCTCCCTGGAAGGGGGAATACTTGAGTCTTATTTTGCAGTCTTCTAAAGGGTGCAGAGTAAATCAGTCTGTCACTATCCCGCTTGAATTCAGAGCGGTCGTCATGCCTCAAAGCATGCCTGTTTTCTTGTCCAAGCCGCTT